>Ga0307517_10004654_pt1 | contig 21032 bp, 15 predicted proteins | sample 23_EM_MG_FD_194515 | JGI IMG/M metagenome (GOLD analysis project Ga0307517, IMG submission 194515) | Populus trichocarpa ectomycorrhiza microbial communities from riparian zone in the Pacific Northwest, United States - 23_EM | ecosystem: Host-associated > Plants > Roots > Unclassified | place...
CTTTTCTTTGCTGTGTTTGTTTCATTTTTTTTCCCTCCTTCAACTGCAAGACATGGTGATGTATATATTATAGAACTCTTTCTGGGTTTCTTGGCTTTTACTTTCTTTTGCAAACACTGTTTTCTGGGTTTGCTGCAAAATAGCCTTATATACCGAAGAAGCACTCATGTATGCCTCATAAGGCTTGAATATAAAGAACAAATTTATACAAAGTTTTGATCTTTTCTACAACTGTTTTTTTTTATTTATATATTTATATAAATTGAGTTTTAATATTCTCTCTCTCTCTCTCTCTTGTAAATTATTTCTTTGAATTTTAATTTTCTTGACTCAAGGAAAAAAGAGAGAGATATGGGCAAGCAAGGACCTTGCTGTCACTGTGGAGTTACAAGTGAGTTCTTGTTTCTCCTCTTTTTTTCTTTTTTTTCTTGTAAAAACTTGGATTACCATTTAGTTAACCTTTTGTTTTCCCTTCCTTGTATATTCTTGTAATTGATTTTGTATATACAGAACTATAATTGTATCATTGAAATAGAATGGCTATGACCAACGAGGAAGAGATTACACGGACAGACACAATAAATTGAGAACACTTGCTGTTCTGTTTGTTTATACATGGATTCTGAACAACGGGTGTCTTTTGTTTCTTTGAACACATCAGATACTCATCTGTTTCTTGTTTTCAACTTGTTATTGAATCTATAAACCCTCCACTCTATCTCTTGTTTGGTTTTTTGACCGCTCTAACAAAGCTTGAACATATCACATCACCGCAAATTGGGTTCGGAGTCTGTTGAATACAGGGGAACTACATGTTTGATCAGTATGGCTTTCTTGTTTCTGTATAGGATTTTATGGAGACCAAATTCCGAGTCAAAGTGTATCGTTTTTCTTTGCAGAACTTAATGATCCAATGGAAAATGTACTTCCTTGGCATGTCCTATTAAGTTATTGATAAAATTCTTGTCTATTGAGTTCTTGACTGACTTCTTGTTGTATTCTTTTCTCTTGGGTTGCATTTCTGGCAAGCTTTGCTGCTATCAAGTTTATTCTTGTACATTTTTGGGGTCTTATACTGCTTAAGCTCTCAAACAATTCAATTCAGTTCACGTGAAACATGTATCTCCATTATTTTGCCCTGTAATCTGCTCTAAAGTCTGAACTTCCAAGTGATCAAACAATTCCTTTATTGTTCCATTGGACTTTGGTCATTGTTTGGGTTACATTTGTTGGGAGTGCAATGGTCCTACTTGTAAACTCCAAAGAAATGAGTTCATCTCAAGTTTGCTGCAGCTTGAACTCCTTTGAAGGAGCTCAGCTTATGCTGCTTGGCTATAGCTAATGTCTTGTGGTTTGTCAACCATTATTGACGGATTAGCTGCTGTGAGGAGGCAATCACATTGTGGACCTGAGTTTTCTTGTATATAAAATAGAGTCAGCAGTGTCCAGCAGAGCCTTTTCTGGTTTGAATTGCTGGACTTGCTCTTATGTAGTCTCCTCATTCCCATCATTTGAAGCATTATGAGCTGCTCTCATGTGATTCATTCTCAGAAGAGAGACACAGCCGGACAATACCACCACATTAATGCCCACACACACACACACACACATATATTTGCTAAGTTTTAGTCCTTAAATGCATGAACTTCTAGCCTAATCTGTTTGTTGTGTCAAGTTTTGGATGAGAAATATTTTCTCCTTGGTTTATTTATATTAATTTAAAATGCTTCTCCTATCAATTTTGCGGATAAACTTGTTTAACATGCATGTGTATTGCTGACAACTATCTTCCAACAGGCACACCTCTTTGGCGCAATGGGCCTCCTGAGAAGCCAGTTCTGTGCAATGCATGTGGATCACGATGGAGGACAAAGGGAACACTAGCAAACTATACCCCTCTCCATGCCCGGGCTGGCCCTGATGATTATGAGGATCACAGGGTCTCTAGGTTGAAGAGTATATCTATGAACAAGAACAGAGAAGTGAAACTGCTCAAAAGAAAGCCAAATTATGATCATAGGGTTGCTGAAGGTGTTGCTCTGGATTACAACGAAGGTTATAGAAAGGTTGTAGATGAAGACACTAGTAACAGGTCAAGTTCTGGGTCAGCCATATCCAACTCGGAGAGTTGTGCACAATTTGGCAGTGCAGATGCAAGTGATTTGACAGGTTGAGCACCCACTAAGATCAATCTTTGTTCTGTGTTTTGATTGCTCAAAAGAGAATGACTCTCAAATAATGTGATTGTTTACCATGTGTTAAATTGAGTGGATTAGTTGCATATCTAGTTCACTTGAATGCTGTGCTTGGTATAAGAAAGTAATGAATTCTGGAAGCAGCTCCAAATTTATAGGAAATGAAAAAGAAGAGAGGTTATCATAGTACTGTCCATGTGCCAGCAAGGTACATCTCATAAGAATCTCACTCTGATTTTCTGAATAAACAGAAGCGACTTCCTTGCTTTTCTAGGATGCTAGCATACTGGAAGCTGGCTGCTATGATACTTTATCTCACTAAAGACGTAATACTATGGTATTACGGTTGACGCCTCTTTTAGTGGGGCTAGTGATGCGTGGGAGTGTGACTGGAGCCAAACTAACCAATTTGCTTAGTACTTTTGCTCCGCAGTTTTGGAACCAATTGCTTGGTACTCGTGGCTTTCTATCACTGACTGAGTTTTATAGGGGACAGTGACTTAATTAGAAAGGTTTATGCAGTGTTTTGTGCTCTCATCATGCTTGGTGGTATTGACTTATACATGTATTCTCGTTCTTTCTTCAGGTCCAGCCCAATCGGTTGTGTGGGACTCCTTGGTACCTTCTAGGAAGAGGACCTGTGTCAATCGGCCAAAGCCATCTCCAGTTGAGAAGCTTACAAAAGATTTATATACTATTTTGCATGAGCAGCAGTCGTCATGCTTCTCTGGCTCTTCAGAAGAGGATTTGCTTTTTGACAATGAAACTCCAATGGTTTCTGTTGAGATAGGACATGGAAGTGTTCTCATTAGACATCCAAGCTCAATAGCTCGAGATGAGGAATCCGAAGCTAGCTCCCTTTCTGTCGAGAACAAACAATACTCGACAAATGAGGCCTATTCCCATCCTGTGATCCTTCCTGTACATAATGAAAACCAGAGTGTCAATATGACATATCCTGTTACTGTAAAAACTAAGAACCTCAGCGGACAAGGGATGCAGCAAGAGCAACTTAATAGGTAACTCATCCACGCATGTTTTCAAAACTTTGAAAGGCATTCGTCTTTAATACATGGAACAAGGAAAGAAACTCAGTGTCAGTGTCAAACCCGGATATGATGTTTTTCTATCAACATCACCTCCTAATGATTAAAATTCAAGTGTACATATAAATACAGGCAGGGGTAGGTTTCAGTGTGGATAGAGAATATTCACAAAATAAGCTGATGAGTGGGTTTGATCAGAGGTTTACATTTCAGACTACTACTAGGATCTAGGGGGTATTGGAATGGGAAAGAAGTGATAGTACATTGGTAACTGTTACTGTACTGGTGGTTCATTTTTCAACTGTTTGGAATTTCAGGGACAAGTCTCCACATGAAAAAGTACACATCCTGGGAAGTCATAATTCACCACTTTGCAGTGTTGATTTGAATGTAAGTTGCATTTTTTCTCTCTGTGTATCTATCTCTTGTCATCACTAATCACACTAATCACACGTGGCTTTTTTGTTAAGTACATGCCACTCAATTTCTTGCACAGACCGAAATTTCAAGGTTTACTTTCTTCTTTTTTCTAATCATTTTTGAATGATCTCCTACTCTTCCCCCACATCTATTTAATCCTCTCATGGAGTGAACCAAAGTCTCAAATGTTTAGATATGTGTGGAACAGATATTCTTTAATATCATTCCCCTTGTGTGCATATCATGATTCTGCTCATGGTTGTGTAGGATATTCTTAACTTTGAGGAGTTTGCAAGACACTTGACAAATGAAGAGCAGCAGCAATTACTAAAATATCTACCTCCACTTGATACCGCCAAACTTCCCAACAGGTTAGCCTTATGCCTTATTGAATATATTTCTAAGTGTTAATGTGGTGGGAAATGAACACTTTAGCAATTAGGAGACAGAAGGCGTTGTATTTGCTGTCAGTTGCCATTTGATTTTATCTATTTTTCTTTTCAAAAAAATCTGTATTCATTAGCCTTTCAAGTCAGTCATTGCATTTGTCAATATCATCATGAACCTGATAGCATTTGCATTTATAACCAAGCCTTTAGTGTGCCAAGCATAGATTAGAGTGGGGTCAGCTCACTGAAAAATGATATTACCACTGTTTGCCTTTTTTGGTGTGTGATTATGTGTTGTACAAAGTATCCTATCGCCCCTTATTCAATCTCAACTTAAATATACTCAATCCAAGATTGATGATGATTTATTGTTGTCTTTGCAGCATCAAAAGCATGTTTGATAGCCCACAATTCAAGGAAAACATAAATTGCTATCAGCAACTGCTTTCAGAAGGAGTCTTTGATCTCTCCTTAGAAGCAAAATCTGAGGACTGTAAGACTTTGAAAAGGCTTACACTGTCCAATTTGTCAAAGTCCAAATGGGTGGAGCGTTATCATCTACTCAAGGTTTGCATTGATCTTTTTAAAGTAGGAACATTGTTGCATGAAAACATCAATTCCTCGGAAGGTGGACATGTGATTTTAATGGCTCATTGCCTTCTCCTTTTGGCTGCAGAAGTGTAAAAATAGCACTGGGAAGTCTCTTGTTGGAAAGGGACCAAATCCAAATGTTGTTGCATCGAGTAATTTAATTGGTGCCAAAAGATCACGTGATAACCTAAGTCAGAAGTTTTCAGGTTAGCAATATACTCATCTTAGATGTATTATCGAGCAAGTTGATCCTTTCTATTATTTTTCTCTTAGAAGCAAATGACTACTAATGGTGACCTTGAATCTGAAAGTTTAATAACTAAATTCTACTTCTAAAAGCTAAGAAAAATTTGTAAATGGGAGAGGAACATGCTGATACAAATAGGCATACAAAATCAATTTTGTGCTGATGTTGGCTGCTTTCTCTTATATTGAATTGTGGCAACAGAGATGTATCAAATCCTTCTCGTCATATGTAGAAGTTCATTTTAATCAGAACAGTGTTTGTTAAAGAACACATATAGAGAGCACATGTATATGCTCACTCGTTGAAACATGCCGACCACAAGTAGAAATTGCATGCTTCCTGGACATAGTTAATTCTGAGAATCCCCCTGGAGATATTGCAAGTTAGTCACCACCAGCATGAGTGGTGAAAGTTAAGAGTGATTGTCTTCCATGGACATCACTTCTCTTGTATGGAACCACTTTGATGATATGCTTTGCAACTATTCTCATAAGCTTGTTTTTGTCTACTCTCAGAAGCAAAGTCAATGAAGAGCCCCAAGAGGATTGTCATGAAGGCTACCTATGAGATCAAAGAACTCATAGACAATGATGGTTCTTGCTTTAGTCCAAGAAGCCTATTTGCCTTGCCTCCTGATGGCAGTTCCCTCATGCTGGATTCTCTCCATTTTGTGGATGAAAGTTCTGATCAGGACCTGCTGCTGGACATACCATCCAATGGTTCATTTGCACAGGCAGAGCTCCTTTACCCAACTAATAATAGTTTTGGCCATCAGGCTAGCACTAGTAGTAGCTCGATATACCCGCACCTAGGCTGCCCCTAACAATGTTTGTTATATTGATACTTTTAATCAATAGGGCCAGATAGATGCACCTTCTGCTGAATCAGGTGACTAGGTTAAACATGTTTTGCATGCCAAAATCAGCAAGTCTGTGAATGAGGTTTGATGGTTGCTGTTTTTCCCTTGATTATTTTGAACTTGGTATGCTAAGAGATCGACTCCTGGTGGGTTTTTGTATAGGTCGACAACAGATTGTAATATATGGCTAAAAAATGCATAGCAGCTGGTGATTTCAAGAGTTATATGTGCAATTGTAGCTGTATTGTTTGAGATATCCATTCATTGGTTTGCTTTTTTACTCACCAACACTGAGGGAGTAAAAACCAAAAGAAAAACAGGAGGATTGGCTTTCCGGGATGCATGAGAAGAAAGTAGAATAGCTTTTGTACTTGCCTTTTGGAGGATGCCTACCTGTTGCTACTGGCCCGTCTGCATCTAAACTACAAGTTCCATACTCCAACCGACCGCCAAAGGATAGAAAGAGAAACGAATATGCATCCACGATGGGATAACGTTTTTGAATGTGGCGAGGAGGAATCATGAGGACGTATTTTTGTCTTTGAATTGGACTAGAAGGTTCAATGCTATTTGCTTAAGACCAACTTTGATCACTGGGATTGGTTGCGGGAAAATTTGAAGCGTGTCGCTTTTCTGTCTTTGTAATCGGGAATAAGTCAAATTCTAGAGAATTTGATTTCGTATCATGTTCAAGAGATTGCTAGTTGGGCAATCCTGTGTTGGTTTCAATCACCGTGGACTTCGCCTACCTTTTTGAGTTGTTTGCTGTTTCCCATTGGGTATTTGAGAGGATGGGATCTGTCTAATTTTTTCATCGTAGGATTATATCATGTTGATGTTCGGTTTGGGTGGCAAGAAGATAAGAGGAATCGAATGAAGTCACGATTCCAATGGCTTTGGTTGAAAATGAAATCGCTTCAGAAGTTTTAAGTGTTTTACGAAAATAGTTTTTCAATAATTGCTTACAATCTCTATCTTGATGTGTTCTAACCCAGCAAACTCCGATTGCTTGTAAAAACTAATAGCTCTAACTGTCATTCTCGTAAATTGATAGGAGAGCAAAGTTGGGGAGGTCTTGTTGAAATGCAATGGAGACTGAGATGGGAGCACATTAACTCATTTAAGGGCCCATATGCTTAACTAAGGTAGCGGCATTCAAGCATTGCTGCCCTGCAAAGTTGGGGAGCTCTTATGAAACCATTGATCGCTATAATTATTCACATGAGGTGATGCCCTGCAATGTTTTCTCCCATATGGCTCATATAGTCTCTCCCAGCGAGGCAGAAATATAGAATTATCCATACCTAGGTTAAGAATCACGAGCTGCAGTGTTTACAGTCACAAAGGGCACCCTCCTTCCTCCTCTCTCCACTTTATTCTATTTGTTTGGGAAGCCATTAAGTTCAACAGCAGGTCAATAGACAAAGACCAATGACCCAAAGTTAAGATGGAAGGATATATATATAGAGGAAAACGCACTCCAATCCTTTCGGCAGTGCCATTGAAGCAAATGAAAGAAGACTCTAGAAGTCAACGTTGTCCATCCAAAGCATGTATCATGGTGGGCCAGTGGCCATCCATTGTGTTTTTATCCTGGCCGAGGAAGGCAACCTTTTTGCTTGGCGTTGTAACTACTTACAGACAATGACAAATGACTTCGTTTGGTTCAACTGAGCAAGCAATGGCTATGTTATTCAATGATAAGAACTTCACAGTATTTTCAGATTTCCCTGATTTCAGGGGAGATAGAAGAAAAAACGTGTGCCTTTCACCGTTTTCCTTGTTTGACAGCCAGTGCATAATAAATTCAAGGTCTACTTGGATTGCATAGCAAGGGCTTGACTTTAGACAATCATTACTTCTACTTTGAAGGAACGATGGAGAAAGCAAAGGAAGAAGGAAAACATGTCCATGCAAACAGTTGAAACAAAGGAAACATGTCTTCAATATTCATCACTTGTATCCTAGACACTAACCAACCACAACTTTAGAAGAAAACAATAGCAATTTTATCACAAAGTTATATACACATGACATGACTATACAATACAGCCTTGCACCTCACAAGTCACAACCAGCTTCAAAAGGCCTAGAGACGTCTCGTAACTTGCAAATTCATCCAGCAAGAAGTAAAGCAGCAGAACGATATCTAATTTCCAAGTTCAGAAACCTACCTGCCTCATCATGGATTTTTAACATGACGCTGCAAAGTAAAATATCCATGCTCCTCAAAAAACCAATATCTGCAATAACATACCTCCCTGCCTTTATCATATTCCCCTTTTGGCCGTTAACAGGGTCTAAGGAAAAGTCATCCCACCTATCTTTGCAGCCTCCAAGATACTTAACTTTTCCAAACTTGGATCATACCGCTCTTCCTCTGCAAGTATCTTCAACACATCTAATAGTGTGATCTGAAGATCCATACAAGTCATTTCAAACAAAACAGTATCATGCTCCGCTTCCCCTGCTCCTGCATTCTCCTTCCTTCCTGGTACAGATGCCGGCAACACACGTTTTTCTCTAACATCATCCTCCTTGCCACAAGCGTTTGTACCAACATTAGGACCAACATATCTAAACTTTTCAAGGTCATCTGTGCTTTTTCTAGCAGAATGTTCCTCCCTGGTATTGCAAAATCCATTAGCTTCCCTCTCGTCCACTCCATCATCGACAAATCTTAAGGTTGCATCATTTCCTTCAAACTCATATTCTATCACCTCAGTAGAAAATTCCAGCTTCCTCTTCGCTGAGCTCTCTCCACTACATTCACTACCTCTACCATTCACTTCAATCACCATTTCTCCAACTTGCTCATTTTGTGGAGATTTTAAACAACTGTTAGGACCACCCCCTCCCTCAGAACCCAATTTCTCCACAGAATACCCGAGATTCTCTCTTCTCCTCTCAGTTTCACGCACTAAACTGCTTCTTGGACTCCCCAAACCCAGATTTTTATTCAAACGTTTTGCTCTTTTCGACTTAGCCGTAATTACATCCAATGTTTTCAGTAACCTCTCGTCACACTTCACAGATTCAGCCCCTACACTAGCTCTTGGAGTCCACTTAAATCTATCCAATGATTTCACCAATCTCTCAAAACTTTTCCCTATTTCAGTTCTTAGACTAGGTTTTGGAGTCACAAAACCCAGATTATTATCATAAAGTTTCGATCTTTTAGTCGAAAACTCGCTGATGACATTATTTGAAGAAGACGAAGGTAATCCTCTTTTCAAAACCATACCTTTCGTACACTTACAGTGAATTACTTCTTTGTCCTGAGAATTATCCTCACCACCACCCAAATGGCCTTCAACCTCAATTGTCTCTGTGAATTCCGCCTCTGCAGTAAGCCCTAAATCCTTCTCTATCGAATCTCCGGCACAATATCCACCATCAACGGCCATAATTTCATCGATTCCTGCTCCTTCAACCATCTGATCTTCCTTTGCGCGAACAACAGCGACCTCCTGCTGCTGCTGCTCGTGCTGGTTTTGGGAGCTTGAGAGGGAGGGATCTTCAGGCGGAGTGGAAAAGACGTCGTCTTTATGGAGGATGGAATTTTCGTTTGGGTCGTCTTTGAGGTTATCCTCTGGAGTTTGTGGAGGGGAGACCATGGTGATGGCGGTGGAGGTGACAGTGATTTCGCCGTCGAGGGAGAGAGACTCGTCGTTTGTTTGTGGTTCAAGAGCGAAGGAACATTGGTTCAAGTGTTGCTCTTGGGAATCGGAGACTTGACACAGCTTTGTTAATGCAGCGAAAGGATCGTTTTCCTCCATTTTTGCAGACAAAGATTAAGGTTTTCTTTTTTCTTAAGAGAGAGAGAGAATGGGAGGGAAAGTTAGTCTCTAGGGGTTCGGTTTTTTAAGTTGATTTTCCCGCCATTTGTTTTGAACGGTTGGTGATTAAATCGATGGTGTATAATATATTTTTGATCTGTATAAAGACGAATTGTCGTTTTGTTTCCCTGGGCACATCGTGTACTTCTGCTTCCCAACGACCTGTCTTGGCTTCCTCTGTTTAAACGACTTGGGTTAGTTTTTTTTTTAAAAAATAACAATAAAGTTTTTTTAAAAAAATATTTTTATTTATAAATATATTAAAATAATTTATTTATTTATTATTTTTTAAAATTAATTTTTGACAGAAATGATTAAAAAATATTAAAAAGATATTTTTAAAAAAAATTAAATTTAAAATTTAAAAAAAATATAGTTGAATCATATCCCGCGTTACTCATAACCGTGAGTTTATGACCGTCACGTCGTCTATGTAACTCAAAGGCAAGCGATAATTTGGTTCTTCTAGAGCATCCAATATCATCATCATCATCTTTTTATATTCTGAGGAAATTAAATTAATTACAAATGATTGTTTTTTTATGTTTCATTAAAAGGTTTGTTGGGTTTTGAGTTATGTAACAAGGTCTTCGGTATATAATAATAAAATAAAAAAGTTATTGAAACTCAAATCTATTTCACGAAAATAGATTATTAAATATACAATCATCTAGGCTTTTTTATTTTAAATTAATTAATTTACTATTAAGATCCTATTTGTTTACTACTAGAAAAATTATTCAATAAAAAACACTTTTCAATTAAAAAAAATTTAATTTTGTTTTCATAAAAGTATTTTTCTTTTATTTTGGACGGAAAACACTTTTTAAAAGTTATAAAAATTCAGAAATATCTTATTATTTATTGATTATATCAAATTTGGTCCTTAATCTTTTAATTGCTATATATTTTGTTTTGAATTTTTTTTTTAAATTTCATCCCTTAGAATTTGATTTAATTTGATTTTTATATCAACTTTTGTCCTTATTTTTTATTGTTATTTGTTTTTCTCTTATCATTTTTTTAATTAAATTTTTTATCTATTATATTTGGTTATTGTTCTTTTGATTACTATTTATTTTTATTTAAAATAATTTATGAAATTTTTTTTTATACATAATTTTATTATCTCTAACTTTTTTATCTGTCAAATTTGGTCTCTATTATTTTAATTATTATTTATTTATATAAAATAATTTATGAAATTAGATTTTTTTCAATTTCATCCCTCAATTTTTTTTTATCTATAATATTTCTTCCTCATTCTTTTAATAAACTTGAAAAAAAATTAAGACATTAATAAATAATTTTTCAAATCATTTTCATGACATGATCAAACACTAGTAAGTTTTTTCTAACTTATTTTCCATAACACTATCAACTATTAAAAAATAACTCACTTTTAAAAAAACCACTTAAAAAAATACATTTAAACAAATAAACAGGCTAAAGCTTTTTGGATTCAAGACACCTTGTTGCTTCATGAGATTTCTTCTTTACATCAATGAATGGTTTTTGGTTTGTTTATTGTTTTTTTTGAGTGGACACCGATGCATTTTTTATGGCGAAATCAATTTTGTACTAAGACTTCAAGTATTTTTTTTTCTTAAACTATCATAGATGAAGTGATTATAATCGAAGGTGGTGAGACTTCAATTATTTTATTTTATTTAGAGGAGGTTGAAAGTGTTTTTTTTTTAAATATTATTTTGATTTATTTTCAAATAAAAAATATTTTAAAAATAATTAGTAGGAGACTTTCAAAAACATCTTATTAGAGAATAAAGATATCATGCTATAGTACTTCAAGATAGTTTTGATTGTTGTCTCGTGTGTGTATATAAAAACGTATTTAATTAGGTTCTTGGTTATCTTTGTTTTGATTTTTTGATCGGATCTGTTTGTTCCCGAGGTGTAATTTTTTACTTTTATTTTTATTTATTTTTTTAAAAACTGTCCATGTGCTAATGTAGGATCTTGAGGTTTTCTGACTCGTTGCATGTAGCGTGCAGGAGAAGATGACGTCGCGTTTCTGGACACAGGTTTTTGGTATTTGCTGATTGTAATATATAGGTATCTCTTGGAGGAACTGCTAGTGATAGTGATGAATCCGGTGATCAAAAGCATGTGTTCAGGCCAGCCAAGGAAAAGCGTTTGAGGAGATGTCGGCCACTGCTGATCAACTGAAGAATGCCATGAAGATTAATGCATGGCTGGGTCAGCTTCCAAGGGAGTTCTGATAAGATTATTAATTAGCAACTTGAGAAAGCCATGCGGGTCAGGGAGAGTCGGAGAAGGTCCCAGCCCTTCATAATATTAAAGCTATGACTATGGCGCTGGAAGATTTATCTCGAGCCAGGCTTTGGCGAATAAGGAAAGGTAGAAAGAAGATGAGCAGTAGCAATTATTATACCATTTTATTTATTGTTATTGTAATGATATTTTAAAAAAAAACAAAAAACAAATCAGTTTTAGTGATCAAGACTATCAGAAGATCCCAATAAGTGGATATATATCCTTACCAATACGAAGTACAGAAACCCAATTTTTATTGTTCACAGCAAAGAGAAATTGCTGGATTACAAAATACATAATAACTGAAGGCAAACAAACTAAGCAGAAATTAAACAACAAACTAGCGGCTTCTTTATGTCCGACTAGCTGCAAACTAATGACTTAGTCCTTCAATCTTTGAGGAAGCTGAATGGCAGAGTCATAAGCAACCCCAGCCTTCCAATCACTTGGTAAAACATTATCTGCTTGGACCCATGTCACCCCTGCGCTGCCACAGACCTGGAGCTTCAAGCTAATGGCACCCTTTGGTGGATTAGGTATATCCCACACTGCCCCATAGGCTCTTCTCATGCCTCTCCATTCCTTGCAATCCTCCTGCATGTAATTAAATTAAAGACATCACGTCAAGTTCTCACATGCTAGTTCCTGTATATTAAAGGTAAAAAAAGAATATCAGAAGAAGAAATCAAAACGTACCTGCCGTAATTCCACAGCCAAAATCTCATTTTGGCCTGCTTGGTACAGAAGAACTATGACCAAGTACTCAGGAAACCTGCTGTGTTCATGGACCTTGAACATGAGATTATAACCATTGTAGCGGCAAGGGATCCTCCTGAATTCTACATCAACAACACCATATGCGAACAGCTCTAGGGCCATGTTTGGACGTGCCATTCTTGCGTATGCACGTGTGCTGAGGATGAAGTCAGTTTTGTCTCCTTCACCATAGTCAGTAACCACTACGTTCACCCCATCATCAGAGCAAAGGTTTGAAGCTTTGCATCTCACCTGAAATTGTTATCAATCAACGATATGTAAACCAGCATTATATATCAATAGTTAAACACATTTGTTTATTACCCTGAAAGTAACAGTTAATTACTTTCAATACTGATAATTAAGTGCCTTGAATTCAAGTACCTGATAGCAACCACCACAGCCAGTACCATTCTTGAAGAGTCTTGAAACACCAGCTACATTAGCGTCATTGACCGTCCTTCCATATCCTCCAAACCCGCAAGCTCCAGCTGCATTAACATTTACATGCATGCATTTCAGTACTTGTTTCATGCAAAACATATATGTTGTTAATTAAGCTTACACAGCAGTAGTCCTCTTACAAATATTTACATTTGCATAACTAGATAAACAATATAATTATGAACTCTGAATAAATAGGAGATCTCGACACACACACATTTATACTTACTTGGGGTCCCTAAGCAATCAGGGCTCCCAAAATAAGTTGCTCTTGAGCATGTGTAGTCTTGGGAGTGACTTATTGCAGGCAGTAGTGCCACTGCCACGACACAAAGAATGGAATAACCATATTTAAGCGCAAACCCCATAATTATCATCACACTGCCACACTTGTATAATCAAGTAAAGGTAACTAGTTGAGAGAGAGTATAATAAGAGAAAGAAGAAAATTGATGAGAAAGCATGATTTCACAATACCCTATTTATAGTTGAGGTCTGAGAGGCTGTGGCAGCTATTGAGGAATTGCTGCTACTTTTTTTTTTCTTTTTTCTTTCAAATGGGACTAATTAGGTGGTAGGATGAGGTTAATGGTGTGCACATGTCAATGTAGACTCACTCCTTTATTAACCCCTCGAGACCTCATTTCCATGGTGTACTGGAAAGAGGATACATTTGCAAAAAGTCTGCCTCCCTGTTGTCTCTCTTCACTTTTTTCGCCCACTCCTCGTGCTTAAAATATTCTCAAAGCATTCAAAATGGTTTTTATGCTATTTTTTTTTTTAGTTTAATGTAGATGTCCGGAACAGTTTGCACGCACTTTAATTAATCCTACGGGCCCTGAAGTTAATGACCATGTAAACCTCCAGTTACCATCATATAAGCAACCACAAGGCTCAAACCTGAAACCACAGAGAGAGCAAACCTCTTGATCTCAAGTTTTTACCATTGTACCACCAACTTATGGTTTATTATTATTGTACTTTGGGGAAGAGGTTTTCTCCTCAATGTGATGTGACAACTGACAAATCATGACATTTTCTTGCTTCGGACATTCAAAATAACGAAGAAAAAAAAAAACCCACTTGGTGATATTCTTTTTATATATGTTATGCTTAGTTTTGTTACAAGGAACTCTCGACTGTTACCACTAATGCCATGATATGAAAGGGCTAACATATATAAAACTAAACAATTGAGATGAGATTAATTAATTTTAATGTTCATCACTATATACCTGCCGACATTTAACTCAAGTGGCGGTTTTCTAGTTTCTACTGGGTGAGACCAGGATGCATGGGAGTAAGAGAGGAGAGATCTAATCCTGATTAGTGTAAATTACATAATTGATTATATTTTAGGTTTTTTTAAAAAAAATTACTAATTTGAGTCCTACAAATTTTAGGGTTATTGGAGATTTATATGGTCGTTAACTTAAGAGTTCATGAGATTAGTCGAAATACATTCAAACTGACTTGAACACCTATATTAATAAAAAATATGTTATCAATGTCATAATATTTGGTATCACAGTTAAGAAAAAATTAAAAATTAATATCTCACCATTAAAAAGAACAAAATCTAAGTTGACGTTAAAGGTCAAAATTAATTTAAATTAGGCAAGAAGCATTTTAAATCTAAATTAAAATAATAATAATGCCTGCTTTAGATACAACTTGATTTAAATGTAAAAAATCTTAATGTTATACAAAGAACAAGTTTAAAATGGATAAATATTTAGATTGGATCATGAAGTTGAAAATTAAAAACACAAGTACAATGATAGCAACAACTCGTTAATTAATTTTTATTCATGTGTTTATAGAATTTTTCACAAAATTAATTTATACTTGAAAAATATTTTTTTAAAAAAAATTATCCAGTGATTGTTTAAAAGAATAGCCGTTAATATGGAGGAAAAAATAAAAGAAAAGTACGTTGTTATTTAGCATCGAGAGTAAAAATACCCTGAATCAAATCTTAGGGTTATATTAATTTTTTTTTCTAATTACTTATATTTAAAACTTTTTATATTTCATATTTATTAGAAATAATAGTAATATAAATTTCAAATCGAATTTAGATCTGAAACTCATCCATTTAATAAGCAGGTTACCGAATTCGGAAAAAAATCAAATTTAAATAATCAAAACTATATAACAGATTCATTTAATTACATTATAAGGAGAGTCAGATAACATTATACTATAAGTACACATCTGTTTGTAAAGTATAACACACACACACACACACACAGAGACACACACACACACACACACAGGCTTTTACTTGTTTTGTTTTCGGTCGTGAACTAAGAACAAACTATTTGAATAGAAAAATCTCACCGAGTAATTTCCATGGAAATGCCTAAATGCCACGAGAGAAGGCATTTTCGAGAAGGTCATTCAGTGATAAGGTTTCTTCGAATGCTAAAATATTATTCGAGAAGCTGATAATTTGTAACTCAATTGATATTAATGTCTCTTCTGTCATTAGGAGGTTTTGATTTCCAATCTTTTCTTTGCAATAAACAAGTAAAAGCCAAAACCATGTAGCAGAAGCACAGGGGTTCTCATCTCCACAGCCTTGTTTCTCCTTCAAAACACGTTTTCTGTTCACAGCTTGTCAGAGTCTTGAGTCTTTCATCAATTCAATCTCCAATCCTCCAGCCAAAGACTCTTTAAAATAACCTAAAAAAATAGAGGATTTTAAGAACAAAACCATGAGCAATTTTAACTCTCAACAATTATCAGCTCAGTGGTTCACTCATAACTTGACAGTTCACACACATAACGCATAGATCCCTCCTAAGAGAATGAAGGCCTGTTTGAAATAGTGACAATCACTATAAAGGGTTTGTGAAGCATGACATCACCCTCAAGAATGGGCTATAAGCACTTGAAGCAAATAATGGAAGAGGCACTGTTGATAACTGGGGCCAAAATGTGTATGGGGCATCCCCTCCCTACACTTGCAAATCTGTGATGAGAAAAGAGAAAAATGTCTTATATGATAGGGGATGAAGCTCCTATTACCTGACAACAAGGAACACCACTAACCAAATTGCCTCTTTTGATCACTAGGGATCTCAAGATCCAACAAATTTTACAGAAAAATCAAAAAGCAAATCCAACTTGTAACGCATGCTTACTATACTGTCAAATCAGCAATTTAGATACAAGCCAAAACACTTTCCAAGTGTCTCACTGAATAAGTTTCAGGTAACAAATATGAAGCAATAATGCTGAGGTGGTGTACCCATGAAAAGAACAAGCAATTGCACTAATTTCATGCCAGAACATGCTTGATCTCAAGAGCAAGAGCAGTGGATTGGTGAAGAGCAGGACTGATGCAAAGTTGGTGCATCGATTGAAAAGGTGTAAGGCGGTGATTGAATGTGCATGTTCTAGAGAGTTGGTTCCTCTATCTCTATTTTTTGGAGGGTTCAAATGGTTTGCACATCAACGCATTGGAAGTAAAAATTATTTCATTACAATGCCATGAAAAAGCATGTTCAGCATCAAATTTTCTAAAAAATGATCAATGAAGTCTTGTGGTCACCGCATGACCACCTAACTAAATACATCAAGTTTGGCACTGCCATCAGAAAATCGAGCATTTACAAATGTAGTGCAAGAAATCACAAGTGCCATAAATCGAGCATCTTAAAACTTTCCATGCAGAATAACAGCAGCAGCAGCAGCAGTTGAAATGTGAGCGCAGGCTGCTCAGCCAAAATGCATTTGATAAGAGAGCAAATTTCTAAAGCCTTCTCAATTGTGGAAGTGATGCTAAGTCATTTTCTTCCAGAAATTAAATTGTTTATGTTTTGAACCAAGTGTCCAAACCTTTGATTAAGATCAAGTATCAGTTACTTTTGGGAAGCCAAAAAGAAGTTCTCCCTCCTCACACCCCCAGTTTCTTCCCCCATAGGCAAAACATAAACTCCCTCCCTCCAGTGTGTGCTTGCACACAGACACACACACAAACATGTGCAAGCAAGCCTGCAGTTGTATTTGCTGGCTATCATTTAAACTTCCACTTGCAACTGTGAGCAGGCCAAACAGGCATTGTTCTGACAGCTTCTGTATCCTGTAATACAAATGTACAAGTAAAATGTATAAAACCAACCCAGTCATTAGCGCCACTCGACCTGAATTTGTTTTTTCCTTGCCCACCAATACAGTCTGTGAGGTTTGGAGCAAAGCCCACCAAGCCCATTGTGCCCCAGAACAAGGTAAGTTGAGATGAGACCCATGCTACCCAACCCAACTCTCAAGATCACCGAGCTACCTTGTTAGGGGAGGTCAGGATGAGGTCGTGGCTCCTCATGGAAAATTGCAACCATTATCCCACATCCAGCTCTGCTAAAAAGAGGAAAATAGAATATCTTTCAGCATTCATTTTTGACAGATGAGAAGACAGTGTGACATTACTGTTCTGGGTAATCATTCAGACTAGTTCACAACAAAAGGGACCAAACCCTGCCTAAGAACTTCAGTTCCTAGTAACCAGCAACCATAGATTGAGGTTCGTAACCAAACTGATAACTATCTGATTAAAAAGTAACCGTTAATCTTACCAATTCTGCTTTCACTTTCTTTATTTCTTTCCTTGCAAGTTCAACACCTGTTGCTTGACCTTGAAATCTCCCAATTGGCTGTAGATTGATAGAGAAAGTGCAGAAAAATTTGATTCTGAATTCTAGAGACTGATTGCAGTCAAGAAAGAAAAACTAGCAAGATATAAGATGGGATAGAATAGAGTACCACCTATCACAAAAATACCCGCTTTATCATGATCGTTGATGAGGGTAAAGCAGAGCGGTTTTCCCTTGAACCAGCAGCCAAAAGCATGGCTGCTTCTCCCCGAGCATTACCAACACAGAGAGTAAATATAGGTGGCTTGACATACCTACAGTGGTGTAAAACATTCATTAAAGAAAATATACGCAAGAATTTCCTCATGGGTGGGATTTGGGAAGGTTTACTTGTTGCTTTCATAAATGCCACTGAGCTTAATTTAAAATCACAAAGCAGAGAACACACTTAAATAGAGGTCATTAATAAACTATTATCACTATAATATATGCTCCACTACATATAAATATCCTACTCGTCAGAATTAAACTAGTCCTTGCTCGCACTATCAGCCAGTAGACTTTGGAGTTGGCAATGATAAATGTATTGCCCTATAGAGCATTTAAAGCGCACTATTCATGCGATCACATGCATATGAATATTTACAGAAGCATACATAAATACATAGAAAGCAAACTGCTTCTTTTCTTAGCATGGAGTCATGGACATGGTTAACATTAATAAGAAGATGCATATACTCCAACACATAAACACCTCCCTCATCCAGTCCAACACAGTAAACAGACTTGGGGAAACTTTCTAAATTCACAATCTGTTAGGAAGCGTTGGAAGCAATGACAAAAACTATTATCCTGATTCCTCCGCCGACGAAGGGAGAGAGGAAGCAAGTTGAAAGAGAGGCCCTTGAAGAAGAAGAAGATGGAGAAGAAGAGATCGTTAGGGTTCTGTTAGGGTTAGTAGTTCGTGAAGAGGCCGTTGTTGATTCTAACATACGCCTGTGGAACACGACGGTCGATGCCGTTGCGGTTGCGACCGCCATTGACGGTTGTGTTGGACGGGGGTGTGGGAGAGAGAAGAGAGTGAAGCAAAATAAAGATACCGAAGTGAAGTGAATTGTTGTTGGGTTTCGGATTTTTGAATGTTTCATGGGTCGCATATTAGGCTCAGAGGCCCAAACACAAAAGCCCAATTATTTTTACAAAATTACCTTTTTTTTCAAAAATGAAACTGATTTTGTTTAAATTGTGTGGATTCGGTTTATAAAAAAATATTTTTTTTGTGAAGTATACACATAGTTAACTTTTAGCGTGTTTAGAAAAATTTTCAAATTTTTTTTTCATTTAAAAATATATTAAAATAATATTTTTTTATTTTTTAAATTTATTTTTAATATCTACATATTAAAATAATCTAAAAATAAAAAAATATAATCTTAAATAAAAAAAATTCTAAAACTATGGAAATGATAATTCAATCACTATGCCAAAGTAATGAAATTGAAATGATATGCTTAAAAAAAAAAACGCAACTAGTACCGGGCTTGGCTTCCAGGCCCAGCTCTATAACTTTACCCACCCTTCTTTCTCCGTCGCTCCCGCCAAAAACAAATTAACAGTGGTAAGAATATATGAAAAAAGACCGCCAAACTTTTCACTTCTGTAAAAGCTTTAGCGCAAAAAGTTCCCCCAAAGAATGGAAAAACAAAGGAAGTCAGTCTTCTCACTCTGTCACTTCTCCCCGATTCTTCCTTTTCATTTTCAATTCGATTTCTTTATGTATTTAATCACCAATTATCTCTTTATTTATTCTGTAATCCTCATTCGAAGACAAAGAGGAGAGGGTAAACAAGGTTCGATCAGTCATCGGGCCATCACTCTTTGATATTTTCCAAGCCCTCCATTTCAATGGCTATGACCCAGAAGCAGCAACAATGAGTCACAACCCTGAGAAATCCCATACCAAGACTACGCGAACGGGCAACGGGAATCGGGTCCCAGCCTATGTCAAAAAAGAAGTGATTAATGAGACAAAAGATCGTGTGAATGCTGGAGTGGAAAATTGTGATTTCCCAGAAGAAAAGGACTGTTACCAGGTTGGTGGTTCTGTTATTACCGCTTCATCTACTACGGAAGAAAGGAAATTGGTGTGCACTGAAGAAAACACCATTTTGGATTTTCTAATTTCTAATTTTTTTAATTTTTAATTTTTTTTTTTGGGGGGGAGGGGATCTTATGCATATTTTGGGTTTTTTCTAAGTATAAAGAATTCATAATTGAAATAAAATTTAGTCAATAATTTTGAAGTAATATTTATATTTGCATTTGAGTAATTAAGTAATAGCCAAAGCATTCTCGACTATAAAAATGTCTAGGGGCATCAAATTTAGTCACATGAAGTAGTAGTAATTAATCATGGAAATATAATAATTCAACCTCACATGATAATTACTATATTTAAGTGATTAATTAAGATGAAATAGACATATTTTGTTAAAAAAATTATCTAGTTGCCCACATAACTAGAAAATTCTTTTATAGATGAAAATGTTAGTTCTATCATAAGGTAATGTAAATCACTTGTGTTATAATTTAAGCTCACGGAAAATATTATAATGACACAATGATTTGTTTGTTTAAATTAATTTACAGGGGAAAGTATTTCATTTTAGCTTCATTGTATGTTTAATTTTCTATGTGTTTTAAGTAAAAAATAAATTAAAAATAAAAGTTTTAGACATAAAATACTTCTACCTGATTTTCTAGGAACCTTCCGGTTGCTGATTTTTAGAGCTGGAGACAATGCATTGTCTGCGCATCCTATTTTAAAAAACAAAATAAAAGGTAGATGACACAAAATCCATCCTTTAATACAAAGGAAAAAAAATTAAGAGGCTTGTGCATGAGCCAAGCCTTTTTTTGATTGGTCAAGTGCATGGGTCCATGCACGTGCGTAACTTATTTTATTTTCTTTTTATTTTTTATATTTTTTCCCTCTATTTTTCACATTTTGATCCATTTAAATAGATTGAATACAAAACAACTTGAATTGTTTTTTGGATTCCTTTGAAATTTCAATTTTTGTAATGAAATCATGGCTTTATATATATATATATATATATATATATTTATTGGCGAGTGTTCTTTTTTCATAGCCCTTCATAATTATTATTTTTATATTTTTTTCAATCATTGTGTTTTTTATTGTTTGATTATATACCATTCAATATTTTTTTTTTCATGAAATTTTATAACATTAGATTAGATAATGTTCTTTTTTCACAACTATCCATAATGATTTTTACTCATTATATAAAAAAAATAACTTGCAATAAAAAATTCTTACTTCTACAAAA
>Ga0307517_10004655_pt1 | contig 21030 bp, 13 predicted proteins | sample 23_EM_MG_FD_194515 | JGI IMG/M metagenome (GOLD analysis project Ga0307517, IMG submission 194515) | Populus trichocarpa ectomycorrhiza microbial communities from riparian zone in the Pacific Northwest, United States - 23_EM | ecosystem: Host-associated > Plants > Roots > Unclassified | place...
AATGTAAAAAGAGCCATTGTTCATTGTTACAATGAAAAGTCAATCACTTTTAGTATATGTTAATGCTATAGTGAAAAGCCAAGCCATTTTACTATATGTTAATAATTTGTTTTGAATATTTTTATGTGGTTATTCTGGTTTTATGATGCGAGACGCAAGTTTTGCAAGTATGTCGTGTTGACTCTGGTCATTTTTTTTTAATTGTTTTTTCTCAACTTCATCTTTTAACATTAAATTGATTAAGAATTAGGTTTTATAATTTTATTTAACTTGCGTTTTATGGATTTATCTCGATGTACTAACCCATGTTTGGCAAGTTAACCTAAGTTGACTCGATGTTTTTTTTGTTCCTTTTTATTTAATTTTTAATCTTTTTAATATTGGATTGATTTAATTATGATTTTGAATTTTTTTTATTTTTTTTATAAGGTTTTATAGTCTTATGATCTAGGTCATGAGTTGATCCGAGTCTATAGGATTATCAAAGTCTCATAACCTGAGTAGCAAACTTAACAAGTTAACCCGAGTTTATTCAAATAAATCTAATATATTGTCGTTTTAATATTTAAAAGATATGTCATTTTGATTTTCTTAAGTAAAACTATATTTGTATTAGTTTATATATATATATATATATAAAATGAAAATTGATCCCACACCTTTTGCGCGGGAAATGATCTATTACCACATAAACTAACTTGTTGCGACTTTTTAGAATCGTTTTGCCTTTTGAAAACATGATGTAGATTAATTTAACTCGTGCATTTTTCGAATCATTGGAACTCGATTCAATCCGAAAGATTTCAGAAAATCCCATCTATTCCCATTAACATTTACTTTATTTTAGTGTTTAATTAATCTGCATCACACTTCCCATATAGGCAAAATTAAAATAAAATTTGAAGTTAAAAACTAGTATGCTGACTCTTTTAAGATGGCCATATAGGTACATGAGCTTATGTGTATACCCGTAATTAACTCTAGTAGGTTAATTGCAGTATAAGATTGCATTCTATATCATAATTCTAAGATTTGAGGATCTTACTAGATCAAGGTCTTGTGTACCTATAAAACTACATTATTTTAATAATTTATTATTATTTTTTATAGGGTTTTATGATCTCGTAATCCAGACCACAAGTTGATCTAAGTTTATAAGGTTATCAGAGTTTCATAACTTGGGTAATGAATTTATTTAATATATTATCATTTTAATATTTAAAGAATATGTTATTTAATTTTTTTAAATTAAACTATATTTTAGTTTGTTTAAATTGTCTTAAATCTTAGTAGGTTCACTAAGTTATATCAAATTAATTTATATATTAATCACTCGTGCCAAACTTAACATATTGTCAAATCAATGCTAAGCTAGATATATATTACCAAACTATGTGACCAACTAGATTGTCGTAAGGGAAGAAGAAGAGGATAGTGGCAAAGGCTCATTGTATTGGACAATGAACATATGTTACCTACCATTCATTTGAAAAGTTTCTATTAGGAAATGTAGGCAGTAGTTGTCGGATTGATCCCGTTCAATGAGTTGAAAATCAATTGAAGACCACTAATTACTATATATATATATATTAAATCTTCCTCGCCTAACATCTTTATGAACTCCATGGTCATAAACTCGTGTTACTGCGATTTAGGAATATATATTATTCCACTTAATAATTCCTCTTTTATGATGACTCGAAATAAGAAGCTAATGATGAAGAAAAGAGAATAATTAATATGAAGAAGACGAGATGAAAATGAAGTTGTATTTGATAATGATATTTAAATAGAGTGGGAGTTTTTATATCATATTTGATATATAAAACAATATAAAATATAAAAATTGTTTTTTATCCTTTTATTATTTTCTCTTTTTATAACATATATATCTGAAACACTAGACAAAATATTCTTTTCTCATTCATTTCATTATTATGTGTGCTTTACTTCATTTTTCTAATAGTGACATGTTTTTTCATTTCACTTGCTAGCTAAAAATAAACTATATATTTTATAATTATTTTATTTTTAATGTAATCTTATAAACAATTTATTTATCTTATAAATGTATTGTAAGTTGTAATTTACAATGATTTTTTTTAATTGATCTAAATAAAAAAAATTATAATGCACTTTAATGTGTATGTGTAAATTTAGAATTGGTAGATAAAAAGAGAGAAAAAGATAATCAAGTCAAGATATGTTTGAGTTAAAAAAGACATATAACACATAGTTTATATAGTTAAAAAGTAGATTATTTTTATCTTCTATCTTGTCGGTCTTGTCAATTTTTAAAGAGATTCATTAGAATCTGACAAGTGCGATATCAATCATGAAAAATCAAATTTTTATTATTTAAAAAAAACAAAACCTTGAAGATATCTCAATTGTTCTAACCACAAGACGTACAAAAAGAAATTCTCAACACTTGAAGGCTATTCATTCTGTGGGAGAAAGGGACGAGGAAACATAATTATAACTCTAAACTCCTTTTCACCCTCTCCTCCCCACAATCGAGAAGAGAAGCCGAAAGTTCTTGAAAACAATTTGCTGCTCTCGCCTAATAATGCTAGGCATGTCCTTTGCTTTCCCCTAATTGTTAAAGGACATTAATTCGTAAAATCCCTCAATAATTAATTTTAACCCCATGCAAAATCGGTCCCACTTTATTCCCATTAAGATTGAAGATCAATCAGATGGTTTTCTCAAATCAATTTCTTGGAGACAAACCATACACGCTCTTCCAATCAAGATCGTTAATCTCAAGATATTTCCACCAAATCAATCCATTCCAAGGTCCAATCAAAACATTCCAAGAGATACTCTCTCTACAGACTCCACTCTCGTGGCCAAGCAAGCGCATCATGGCTGTCCATATCTTTGACCAGCTTCCCTGACTGGAGGACCAATAATTTCGCCCTTCTAGCAAACGTTAGAGCACTTCACAGCTTAAGAGTCAAAACTGCCGCCAGGGATCATAGTCGTTAATTCCCGCCACGTCAATCTTAGATTTTCCGACAATAATTCGACACATGGAAAAACGTGTCCGAAAATTTCAATAATCATACGCTTCATGACGCGTGTCCAACGCCGTGTTCTTGGCTCAAACTGATAAGCATGGGAACGCTTAATCTTAGCGATACAGTTATTTTTAAAAATATTTTTTAGTTCTAAATTATTATTTTTATTTTTTATTTAATTTTTTTTATATGTTGATATTAAAAGTAATTTTTTAAAAAATATATAATTTTAATATATTTTTAGATAAAAAAATATTTTAAAAACAACTTTTCTTGCACCGGAAAAAAAAGCACTAAACCAACTTTATGTAATGATTACTGTTGAAGAGAAAAAAAGTATGTACTGCTGTTGCCTTTATATACCGACCACACTGAGATTTGCTCCTCTTGCTAACGTTGGAGATCATGCCAGGACACACATTTGCACAGTGAAGGATGTTGATTGTTTTTTTTTCCTCTCCCCCTCTTTCTTTTATGGCCTTTACCTACCTTGATTTGGTCAATTACGAGTCTTTATAATTATATTTATGTTACGTTATTCTTTCGTGGCAGCAATTTTGGCTTCGGAAGTTTCCGAGAAATGCTCGTTGAAGGGAAAATAATTCGATAAGATCAATCAAATTCCTAATTTGTTCTATAATTTGGTATACATTTTGCTTGGTCTCACAAGGAAAGCTGTTTGAAAGCTACTCTTATCTCAAGATTCCTTAAATCCGTATTATAATAATCCATCTTGTAATAATAATAACAAATATAGTTGTTATGGATCAAATTATAACTTGAGTTGCATGGTATTTGGACATATAATAATCTATTACATTACGTACGTTTTCATACCAGTACTAGGAATCCGAGTAGGAGCTATGAATCCGTTGAATTTTAATTTATCTTATCTAATATATTGGAAGACATTCATCAGAATCTCGGCATCACCAAGGACTAACCAAATGGATCTTTTCAACTTCTTAATTAGTACACGCAAGCTCTGTTTTGAATGTGTTTTGTGCGAGTTTTAGGTCATGAATTAGCGTATCAACTTTCTATACCTTTGACTATATTTTTCGTCGAATGAAAATCTTCCTTGGACGTCAAGAAGTAAATGGATTTGTGCGCAGGAGACTAGTGAATGAAATGTCAAATTAGAATCCTTCACACAAACTCCTACATCTTTATATATGTTCTGGAATATTGTGAATTGGCATCCACTTAGGTTTCTCTCCTACCCATTTGTCCAAGCTCTAGCCTTTTTAATGGTTTTATTTCTTGAATGGAAAGCCTTACTTCGAAAAGAAAGACGTACAAATTAAATGGATTTGTTTGGGGGACTAAGAGAATATTTCAACGTTCACATGTATCTTGGCCTCCAAACCGTGTTAGGGGAAAAGCTCTAAAGCAAATGCAGGTGTGTGGCTAGTCTTGGTGGAGCTCCACTATGCCGATCAATGGATCTTTAATTATTTTGCTTAAAGTTGTCATGCTCTTGCTTGAGTTTCAACCAATGTATTGCTGCCAAATGTTTTCCAAGAAAGCACTGATCAGGAGAATTTGGAATCAAATATGCTACGTTTCTGACATTTCTTGGGCTCTTTTATTCTTACTGTTCTTTCTGGAATTTGGTCTTCTCGGTTGGTTTTACCTTTTCTATATTTTCCTTCCATGCGAGTTGACTCTTCCCGTCAAAATAGTTGCTAAGGGCTTCAAGATTGCCAAAAAAAATTTGGTTTTGAAGACAAAATTGACTGAGTATCTATGCTATTATCATGCATCGACAGGTTTGAAGTTAAGTTTTGAGATCGAGGATATATACAAGGTGCGGAGAAATATCCTCCGATATATAGTAATTAAGACGCTTTGGTCTTCTCATTGAAAAAGTAAAAAAGCTTACCATGTAATCCAGAATTACAAATAATCTTGGGATTTTCCACCCTTGGATCAAAAGAGACAGTTGCTTTATTATTTGTTTCAGGCCGGGTGACGGTTTTTCTTGGTTCACGGACGTCATGCATGATGTGATGCAGCATACTTTTGGTCGCTTCTAACATATTTTAACTCCCAAGTCTTCAAATTTTGATTTATATATTTTCGTTGGCTAAGAACTTTTTAAATGGATGAAATTCATATCTCATTGGCTAAACAGCACGTCTTGTTTGTTCTTTGTTGCCTTTCCCCTTAGTTTAGAATGCTACTTAGACAATTGGCTCACGTTCCATTTCCATTGTCAGTTGAATTTTTTTATATAAAAAAAATCCAAGCATGGATAATGTATGTCCTAATAAAAACAAAGAAAAAACAGTAAAAAATACTAATCACTCATCTTAATCCATTAAACTTTCACTTTACATCATAAAATCAAGATAAATTTATAGGAAATAAATAAATATTAAATTTTATTTCTAATAAATCTAATATTGAAAGCTGAAATTAAAAAAAAATCCATGAAATCGATATATAATTCAATACAAAAAAAATAAAAAAAATCATAAAATCAAATTAAAACTTTGCAATTAGTGGCTCGATGCATTGCGAGAGCTTTGTTTTTTCATGGGATGAAATCCTTTCGTTAAATGAAATCGAAGCGGCAATTCAGGAACCAGAATTGGAAAAAGAAAATGAAGAAATATGTCCATTAGGCCCACATGGAGATATGTTATGCTTGGCTTGGCATTATTCTCTTTGCTTACTTTAGGTATCTCTTTCACTGAGTGAGCAAATGATGAACTGCCTTCGTTTTCAGCCATTTTCAACAGTCAAACTCCAGGCCTTGGGACAGCCCAGATTAATCGGTTTCCGGGCAGATGTGATCCACCCCATCAACACTAGAATTTATTAAAGGAATATAAGTAATACTCATTTTTTACCTTTATTTAAAAAAAAATACACTTTCCATAAAATTTTCTAAATTTCTCAAAAAACTCAGTTATTTCATAAATATTTTTATCTTTTTAGCTCATTTTGACCAGACAAGTCTCTAATGGAGTCGTCATCCTGTCGTGACATGCATGACGTCAAATGACGAATCTGCCTACTGGATTGAAGGGGATGTTTGGGGTAATCATAAAGTTATGGTTAGAGGGAGTCGCCACCTAACATCGTAGTTATTAGAAAACCTATGGCCTGAGAGAGTTTGGGTAAGGGACTAGTAGAGCAAAAGAAAAATATATTACCCCTAATGTACCTTAACAATGGTAAGTTGCATAGTTGATTGATTGTTAATCTAAGATATATTTCTATCTGTTGGTCTCATCTAAGGTTCAAGGTAAATATCTTATCGTAAAAAAATCTCAACCTTATCGGGTTAAATCATAACAGTACTAAGACCCAAATTTTAGTACTATATTTATTTTTTATTTTTGTATCTTTAATACCTGAGAGTATACTTTATAGTGTGATTTTACACCCAAAATATTTAGTCTATAGTTAAATCCTAACACTCCGAATATTAATTAAACAAATTAATTACTGTGGGATTTTTGGTATTTTGGTCAAATCCTAATGGATAATCATAAACTGGTTATGATGTTCATTTTGCATGACAAAATAAGATTTTGTTTTTTTAGAAAACATGTATGAAAAACCTTTTAGAATTTGGCCGTATGCATAAAAATAAAATATATTTTTGTGTTTTTGAAATGACAATTTTTTTTAACTTTTTTAGAATTTTTCAAAATTTTAGAGACAACTAAGTATTTTTAATATCGAGTCCACATTTTACAATGTTAGTCTACAACCTAGTATTAAATGAAATTCTTAAAGAAAAATATGTTTTTGTGTTTTCTGAAACAAGGGAATTTTTTTTTATTTTTTTATTTTTTTTGAAATTTTTGTAGAATAATTTCAAAATGATCCTTGAATTTTTTTAGATTTTTTTAAAAATTTTAAGGGATTATTTGGCTAGACACAAAAATATAGACAAATTAAAATTTTTTAAAAAAGCTTAAGGCGTGCCAAACACAACCTTATTTCTTAAGGAAAAATGGGGCAGGCCAAACATGCTCTCAAGTCTGGGGTTGGGCTTAGCCCAGCCACGTGGGCTGAGGCTATTGGGCATGAGGCTATTGGGCATGAGGCCCAAGCCCACTCTATATGGGTTGGGATAAAGCCCAACCCAACTCATTTTGTTGGGCTGGAAAATGACCTGGCTAACCTTTTTTAAGAAGTGGGATGGATCCAACCCAACCAGAAATGGTGGGCTCAAGTCCTACTTACAAAAATTGGTCACCGATCTAACCTGGTGACCAAGTTCCTGGCTTCTGCAGAACATGAATTATTTCATGCTCTGCATAAAGCAATAAGGAATGAAAATAAAGAAAGAAGGGAAGTTACCTGGCCTAGAGGGGGGACGTTGTTGCGATGTTGTGGTGGTCAGGTGGAGGCGTAGTTAGCGGTGTTGGTGGCAGTGGAACCAAGAGAAGAGAAGGAAAACCCATGGGGTTGTAGGAGGAGATGGTGGTGGTGTAAGATGTTTTTTGGGTTCTTTTAGGATGGCGTGAACAATGGGTTATTATAGGGTATGGTAGAGGTGGTTTGGTTTCAGTTTTTTAAAGGTTTGATATGAAAGAAGGGCTGTCGGAAAATGGTGGCTTTTGGCTTTTTTGGGTTGGTACAGGGTCCTTTTTTATTACCCCTTTTCTCCTTCCCTCTTGCATGAAACTCACCTCTATTTATAAGAGGTGAGAGAATAGCATGAGGGGTTTCATGAGCATAGTTTGTGGTCATTGATTCGCCTAAGAAGGATCCATTTCGTTGGCCACAAACCAACAACCTGGTCCTGCAAAACCACATTGTAAGGCTGACCGGGTTAGGGGATTCAGGCCATTTTCCATTGATTTTTTGGATGACAAATCGACGGTTTTCGAGCTGAAGGTGCAGTACATTGTCAGGTCACGAGAGTGGTGTGTTTTTTTTTCTTGTATGGTGAAGGTATGAGAGGGAGGGAGGGAGGGAGGGAGGAGGGGGAGGCTGAAATGTGGCATCTGAGTTGCCATTTTTGGGTTCAATGGGGAAGATGATGAATAGTAGTCAGACAATGCGTCGTCTAACTTTTATTTTTGACTTGGCGTTGACCGAAACGACATTGTTTGTAACTAAAACATAGCCAAAACGTACCGCTTTATTTAAATGAATCAGTGTTGTTTTGGTGTTTAGTGTAAAATTAGGTTTTAAACTTCCTTTATTAATTTCAACCATCAAACTTTTAATTATTCAAGTAAGTCAATTGAATTTTGATTCTAAAAATCAATTCAATTTCACCTTTGTCAAGTTTCAAAAGCACCAACTAATTTCAATGCGTTTTTTATCTTGGTCTTTGGTTTTGGATATTTTTAATTTTATCATCAATTGACCTTCAAACTTTTAATTTCTTCAATTTCACCCATATTTTCAACTAAATTTAGTTGTTAAATTTGTGCACCTTTTCAAAAAGGTCCTTGGTCTTAAATTTCTTTAATTTGGCCCTTAATTGACCCCTAAACTTTGATTTTCTTGCAATTCTATCTCTGGTTTCACCCAATTGAGCTTAAAATAAATAAATATGATCCTCTAAAATTCCAATCTTCTCAATTAGATCTAAATTAAGCTTCCAAACTTAATTTGCCATTACATTTATCTTTGAATGGCATGTTTGGTCAAAATTCAGCAGAGCTCTCAAATAATCAATAAGCCTTTGAGCTTTATGACTTCTTAATATTGTTTTTTATTTTTTTTAATACCAGTCATGAGAAACTGATCAGGAGGGGCCTGCTAAACTATTCTGGTACATTCATCTTCTTGTAATCTCCATCGCTTATCTAGGCATTGATGTCCCTTTCTCAATATATCATGATGGTTACTTGATCAAAATGAAATGATAAACTCGATCCTTGCAAAATAAAAACTTGTTTTGGGTTGCCTATTGTATCCAATCTTTGTTGATCAATCCATGTTTATATTCATGATCCCCCTTGACTATGTGTTAGTATAAAATGGTAGTTTGACATATCAGTTTTCTACCATTTTCAGCTTATCCAATGATAAAAAAGCAAATCTCGACAATATGGGAGCGTGGGATGGATACGAATGATTTTGATACTTCTCTTGGTCTAGACCTTTATGAGGAAGAACTATTGGTTTATTAGACCAACTATAAGCTATTTTGTCCAAGGTGAATTTAGATAAAGATTAAGAGGATAGACTAGTAAGGAGAGACAATTCTATAGGCAAATTCGTTGTTAAATCCCTCTATGGTTTATTAAGCTCCTATCCTTCCATGGACATTATCTTATCCTTTGCTGGGATTTGGAAAAGGGATCATCCCACCTAAAGTAGAGGTCTTTTGTTGGATGTCCATCATCAACAAAATAAACACCAGTTGTATATTGGTCAGAAGAGGTATATTGGATGTCTCAGCTGTTAATTGCCCTATATATTTAGTTAAGGAAGATTATTTAATCACATCCTTATGCATTGCCTTAATCATTACATCATTTGGTCCAAAGTCAATAATTGGTGGGGCTTAGCGTGGTGTTGCTTAAATAGTTTGTCAACCCTTTTTTCTCAGTGGGATTCTTTGGTCAATGACAAATTCCAAAAAAAGACATGGTTGATGCTATTTTTTTTAGTTTTATGATCCATTTGGTTATTTCGTAATGATGTGATCTTCAAGCAGAAGACCCTGGATTACGACACACTGTTCTTCCTTATTATTACTAGACTCTGTTTGTGGCTAAAGGCTATAGATTCTGATTTCCTCTATACGGCTTCAAATGTGTTAAGATTAGTAGATGGACTAATCTCCAAAAACATAGGTTGGTTGTCATATGGTCTCCCCCTAAAGCCAATAGCTTTAAATGGAATGTGGATGGATCTTCACTGGGAAAGCCTGAACCCTCAGGTATATGTGGTGAAGTTGCTACGAGTCAATTGGAAAATCGTAGTGAAGTTTTTTTTGTCTCATTGAAATCTCTCCCTTTACATGTATTATCCTTTTATTTAGCTAGGAGTCTCGATTAAGGGAGTGTTTGAGAGTATGATAATGATTGAAGTTTAAAATGTTTTTAAACATCATTTCACATGATATTATTAAAAAAAATCAAACTGGGTCATAATTAATTAAAACAATATCATTTCAAGATTTGTTGTTTTAAAACAAATTAAAATTATTTTTTTAAAAAATCAAACCAAGTTTCACATGGGTTTTGACATAATTAATTAGATTATGAGTAAGCTCATCGGATTAACTGGGTCAACTCCACCCAACCCAAGCCAGGTATGTCTAACTGGGTTTAATAATATTGGTTTTAAATGAGCTTAGATTGACAACAAGAGGGTGTTGCGCGTTTCTTGTTTCATTTTTAAATCCCAAGTGACATATCTCATCCTTTCTGGCTACAGCAAACCAAGATTGAAAAATTCTACAATCTTCTAAATTCAGAATAAAATAATAATAATTTTAAAGATATGTTTTCATAATTTTTCTATTAGGATGAAAATGACATGATTAAAATTTTAAAAAATTTATGATACTTACTAGATATTTACAGTATAAAAAATAATTATATATATATATATATAAAGAAGAAAATAACAAGAGAGAATTAAAAAATTTAAGCTCACATGTTTTTTTAATCTCTTTTTTTATATTGTTCTCTCATATATTATAATTATCTAATAGCCACAGTTTAAACATCATAAAATTTGGATATAGAAATATCAGGATTCATATTATAAAAAAAAGAAGAAAAAAAAGAAGAAGAAGAAGTGTAAGCCGTGGGAGAAGGCCTGATACAGAAGCATAATAGTAAGCATTTGATGATGCAGGCTTTGGTACCAAAACTTTTGTCAAGCCCATTGAGAAAGATACCCAATCCTCGAAATGTTTGGACAATATCAGTTCCCTCTCCCATTCCTTAGCTTCACTATCTGATCTCCACATTGCTTCTAAAATTAATAAATTTGTTTATAAAGTTTCAGTTTTCCAGAAATGATCTCTCAACTGGAACACTAACTCACTCTCTCACTAGGTTTCTGGAGCAGAGACAATGCATTGAGAATGCCATTCTTTCATTTGTAAGTTTCTGTCTTGGTATACTTGAAGACTTGTTTCTGGAGATGGGTTTTCTGTAAATTCTGTTCTTGTTTCTCAATAGTGAAGCATTGCTAGCTGAAGACTATAGGTAAAGCGAAAAGGAATGATTAGAAACTTCAGTTCATTGAAATTACTTAATTACTATTCTCAGGTCTTTGTGCTCTAAAAGGTTCCTTCTATTTCCATCTTGAACATAAAGAAACGGCCTTTAAGTCCTTCTTCTTTTCTTTTAATCTTATGGGTTTTGTCTATTCTTTGAAATGATGAATGGGCTTCTTCTTTTTTGTTACGATGAAACCACAAATGATTTATGCTTTTGCTAGCATTGATAGCGTGATGCTTTGCTGTAACTAGAGGAACTTGACTCTCTTAATGTTTTTAGTGGCATTGTCTGTTATGTTTGATTTGTAGTTTGAGAATGAAGCTGTCAATTTCAGATATAACCATAGGTTTTGGTTTCATGAGGTTCCATTAGCACGAGTCAAGTTTTTTAACATGAAAGAAAGAAGAGAGTGTGCAATAAATGGACCGGAACTTGGAATTCCCTGTAAATTTTCCCCCATTAGTGGATCTTGATTAAATTTGGCGATTTTAGTTAATTTCTCTGACTTCTATGGCACTTGAGAAACAATTTAACTACCCTTAAAGGAAAAATGTTTGTAGAGCTGATCATGACACATGGTCATCCATTGGAACACTATTTAGCTGCGCTGCTATTGAAATTGATGTATCTGCGGAACTTAAAATGCCACCCATAATACATATAAAATTAGGTTCACGTTTTGTGATTTCAGAGGCAATGGGCGATTATTTGGTTGTATTTGTCTTTCAAATCTCCCATTAAGTTTTGTGTATATCATTCATCAAGTTCTCATATACAGGGAGATGTCATTTTATTGATAATTGTTTGCATTTGAAGGATTCAATTGAATGATTTATCCAGTTTGTTGTTTTCTCTTGCAAAATTCTTTGAAGGGCTTCATCAGATTGACATCATGGTAAGTTCTAGATTACTTGTCTGCGTCCCTTGCAGTCATAGTAATTAGGGATGTCTGCAACTTGTATATTTTGAATGGATGGTTCTAATTAGGATGTGACAATAGTATCTGGATAGGTAGTTCTATAAGATGTGTGACTCTGGTTTCTTTCAACCATCTGTCAGGAGCTTGTCTGTTCCACATCTACCATGCAACCATGTCTCAAACAATCTTTTGTGGCCAACTCTGGGTTATGTGTTGGAACACACACATTTTCAACCAAATGTACAGCAGTCAAACCATCGTAACTCTATCGTGATGAACACATGTCCCATATGTGCATCTATTAGTACCTTCCCAAGAGTTTATGATTCTGCAGCCTTGCAAATCAGTGTTAGTGTCAGGGAGACAACAGGTTCTAGCAAGCATTTCCATTCAAAAATTAGCCTAGATTCAGCTGAGAAGCAGACTCTCATCAAGGAGGTTCAACTGGATGGGTACCGTGACACTGCAGAAAGTATCAATGACCTTCCCAAAAAGGGAAAAGGAAAGAAAAAACATGGGAACAAAGGGAGAATTCCCTGGAACAAAGGCAGAAAACATACTTCAGGTAACTCTCATTTCAATTTTACATTGAATTAGTCCCACTGAGGCTTAGTGAAGTTGATTAATTCTGTGGTTTTAATTTCATTTATTGTTTAGAGACCCGTGCACTCATCAAGCAAAGAACAATTGAAGCCTTGACAAACCCCCAGGTGAAGTCATGTAAGGATTAGTTAGTTTTCTCACAGTTTGTCTTCTGTACATGGGAATTCTTGGAACAGTATGGGTTCCTACTGCATGGTTTAGCTATAATACTACACAGTTGTTTTCTCAAATTTTGGATCTTCATTGATGAGTATGGTCACTCGGAGATGTTGCAGCTCGTAGAATAGTAATAAAACTTACTGTTACTACTAAAAACTCTTTTTTTTTTCTCTTGACAAAAGCTTTGAATTTGTTTCCTGCTTGATTTATTCTTTATTTCTCAGTCAGAGACAGTGATGAATAATCCTCCCTCTCTCTCCTCTTAGATAATTAATTGTCTTACATTGTATATTACTCTTCTTTTTCGTCTAAAACTTCATCTCGTTCCATTGCAACTTTCAGGTTAGGAAGAAGATGTCAGGACATCCCCATGCTCATAGGTACAGTTGATGCCCTCTGGTCACAATCTTTATAAATATACTAAGCAATGTTGTGAAAGTTGTATGTGGAAAAAGGGGACTGCCAAATAGATGATGCTCTACATAAGCCAGATTTCTGTTGACATCCACCTGCAATTACATGGATAATGACTGCAAATTGAAGCTTATAATAACTTTGGATATGGTCTATGCTAAATTAACTCAGTAGATGATTTTGTGAAAACTTGACTGTTTAAATGGAACTTTAAGGATTACTGGCTTTAATATTTGCTGGGAGTATTCTATAACCTCTATAGGCTCTGCAACCACACAAGTTTTTCAGACTGAAAATCACAATTCCAACCAATTCCTTGCAGCGAAGCGATCCGGGCAAAGATAAGCTCTTCACTCAGACAAATTTGGGGTAAACGTTTGAAATGGAAAAGGCTGAGAGAGAAATTCTTTCTTTCATGGTCTAAAAGCATAGCAAGAGCAGCTAAGGAAGGAGGCATTGACCAACAAGAGCTAGACTGGGATGGCTATGATAAAATAGAAGAAGAAATAACTCTCAAGCAGCTTCAAGGTGCCATTGAAAAGGCAAAGGCAGAGGAGAGAGCAAAGAGAACAGTTGAGAGAGAAGCAAAGGAAAGGGAAGAAAAGATGGCGAGGGTTGCTCAAAAAAGAGAGAAGCGGGAAGAGAAAGTGAAGGCAAGAGAAGAAGCAAAGAGAAAGGCACACAGAGAATCAAAGAGAAAAACAGAAGAGTCATCATCTGTTGCCAGAAAGCTGACACTTAAGCGGAGATTAACAAAGGTAACATACAGGCTACAGTGCAACTTGAAAAAACCACACTACCAATTTGAGGATTAGTGTATGACATTTATATTTTGGGATGCACATTGATTCAAAGAATTGAATTAGGAATAGTTGATTCTGATTGACTCAGTAGATTTGGAATCATGTAGATTGACTCAATAGATTAGAAATCATATTTTTAGAAGTTAACTTGGAATTAATTCTTAGAATGGTACAAAGTTAATTGGTAATTCCATAACTGTTAGAAATTGATGCAAAACAGTATTAACTGGTAGAAGATACAAAACAAGACAAATACAAGGAGGGGAATCTTATGAAATGGTTTATATGTTGGAGTCGCACCATGGAAGACGTTTACACTGCAGACAATCTTGTACACTGTTTAGCTATTCATATACTTCAACCCTTTTTGCTAAAACCTAATATATAGAGGCTGGACATGCTATTACGATCCAATTGCTATCTTTGTTCTTGGTATCTTTCGCATGAAACAAGCAATTCCATGATGAGACCATGCTTTGTGGGGTTCCTATACATCAAATGTTGTTCACATTAATGTTTATTGTTTAAATATTTTTTGTCTCTTTCTCTTTTTTTTTTATATGTTTGTCATAACAAGGCTATATGTTTTCTCTCTAGATTCGAAAAAGAAAATCCATTAATGATCAGATGATTCGCCAAGGGGCATCATTGACTTCTCATAGCCGAGCTTGGGAGAAAATCGATGTAGAGATTAAAAAGAGCGAAAAAATTCAAAGAGAAGGCTCACTTGCTGAACAGATCCGAGATGCCAAGAACAAAAGAACTGAATCCATTACTAGGGAAGCTTTGGCAGAACCATCTACGCAGCATTTATTTGCTGGGTGATGAATGCAGTAAGAGTTGCATTATGTGCAGTAACAGAGAAACTCAAGTTGCACTTTTCTAATTATGACTTCCATCTACTTGCTGTTTTTGCTTATGGTTGAGCAATTGTCAGCTGCGCAGAAGCTCTCTGTGAAGGGATGAAATCTGGGCCTTTACTATAAAGGATATGTACTAGAGTTGACTCTAGATCTCAGATTTCCAGCACTAACAGTTGTTTCTCTTCCATGTCCCATGGCAAAAATTTGAGCTATATTTATCGTTTTTCTTTTTTTCCCGTCACCTTTTCACAGAAATAGGAAGTTAGCAACCCCAATTTTTTATTTTTTTTTATCTAAATCTATTTATTTGCTAATTTTGGCATTAAGTGGAATTCCAAATCATCCTTTTACACTACAACTCAGTTGAGGAACTTAAGCTGTTGTGTTCACATTTCTGTCGGGAACAAAATTCAAACCATGTATGAAAATATTTAAAGAAGCGATTTTGGCAGCACAGCAGGAGAATGTAGCCCCAGGCAGAATCCCTGGATTGTAATTTTGACGAGTATGTTACTGTTTCAGCTAATTTTTGAGAATATTCTTGCTGTTCTCTCATAGAAATCTGAAGTTGATTTTTAAGAATAGAAAATACATTAAAATAATATTTTTTTATTTTTAAAAATTAATTTTAATATCAAAATAAAAATAAATAAATTTTATTGAAACTCCAGTACAAATAATCAAATTTTATTGAAATACTGGTACAAATACAGCCCCAACAGGGTCAAATCGATCAAATTAATAGTATGGCTTGCATAGCATGCACTTTATGAATCACAAATGATAATAATGCATGAGAAGAAATCAGGAGAGATAACACAGCAGTCCTGCACCACTCTTGGGCTCGCAAAACCACAATCTAATATCCCGAAAGCAATTTCTTGCACTTTCAAAAGCGTCCATCATCTGTTCCTCCCACATTCAAGGAGATAGAAGATACGCTCAAGAGCAATCTGAAAGAGATTTGACTGCAGCAAACAAGGGAGCTATGAGTTATACCGCTTCAGGACTGGCTTGTACTTGTGGGGAGAGGCTTCCTTTTTTTCACTGATGATACTGGATCCTTTCCTTAAACTTATAAGCTACCAATCCGGACGTTAAACCAGGTCTTAAACAGCTTCATGACAGGCAAATATGGAACAGACTAAAGGCAGCAAAACACGGGGTAGACAACAATAATTCTATCCTTTTTAAATGCTACCTCGTACCTGCTGACAGCTTTCAATATCCAACAGACAGACTAGGCACTGAATCCTACCATTAAAATCGCAAGATAGAAAATCAGATATTAAAGCATGCCTTAAACAGCATCGTGCCAGGTAAAGTGAAAAGTACCATCAACACCACAAGTCCTAGAAATTTGAAATATCTTGCATATCTACACAGCATCAAGAATATGGTCTATTCAGGGGATTATATAAGCTGCATAAGTGTTTCAACCATGCATGCTTCAATCCCTGCTTGGAGGGTAGCTGTTCTGGTAGTTTGGTGGCCCACCTTGATAGCCTCCATCATTAGGCCCACTCTGGAAGTTGTGCTGCATGTTCCCAGGCATGTCACTGGACCATCCTCCCATGTTGTTCTGTGGAGGCATGTTGTTCTGTGGGGGAATGTAGTTGTTTTGAGGGGGCACATAGTTTTGCGGCGGCATGTTGTTCTGCAGGGGCATGTTGTTCTGTGGTGGCATGTAGTTTTGTGGTGGCATGTTCTGTGGCCCTCTATTCATATTGTTCTGTTGCCCACCTGCATAGTTATTAGGCCGTGGTCCACCTGGTCCACCAATGTTCGGGGGTCCACCCATGTTATAGTTGTTAGGCGGTGGTCCACCTGGTCCCACCCTGTAGCTGTTCTGTGGCGACGGTGGCAGTCCACCTTGTCTGCCCATGTTTTGTGGTTGTCCAGCCACATTGGGAGCAGGGTTTTGCATAGCCTGATTAGCCATAGGAGGAGGCGGAGCTCCATCGCGCTGCTGCATGTTTTCCCTTCTTCTGTCGAAATTTCTTGATCTGTCGACGTTACGAGGTCGATCATTGCGCCTATTTCTTTCATTTGCCCTCGCATTGTTCCTTATCCATTCCTCATGATATTTTGGGTCATAGGGCACAGCTTTCCCATCAATAAATGGCTCCCCTAAAAGGAAAAAAGCCATCATGCAACAATCAAGTACAGTATAGTGTCATGACTTGCTAATCACAGAATAAATAGTAACAATCATGACTTAAGGATAAAAGGAGGCATTCATCATCACAGTTTCAAATGAAAAGAAATGATCAATTCTGAAATGTGCGACTCTGCAGAAATAGACCACAATCCTAGCAGTATGAAAACATAATCAGGGCACCATCATCTTACCCTAACTCGGAAAAGGAAAACATGCTGCTTTCTTTGTGCACTTGCATTTAAAATGAGGATTGTTAACCTTTTATTAACAATTACATGCAATCGTTTGACAACTGTGTCAGAGACTATTTGGCGAGATACGATCTTGATGGAATTTTGCATTGTTTATCTTCTATTTTTGAAAAATAAGGAAAACCAAGACTGGCAACTCAAATGTGATTACCACAAAGCAAAGCCAATCCAGCAAAATATTGCCTGCAGACCCTAGTGAGGTTACAGAAATTCTAGTACAATCCTCATTTGGTCAAAGTCTAAGGTTTAAATAGCTTCCAACCTAACCAGAACAAGCTTCAACAATTGTAGATTGAGAAGCAAAATATTCAAAATGATTTCTTGGTGCACAAAACATTTAAGCCAGAAGTTTCCTTAAGGATAAAAAAGATACTAAAAAATAAGATGCATGTAGTACTACTAAATGCAATAAAACACGCATCTACAACAATATAGTGGTATCACATACAAAAAAGGGGAAAATATCCCTTACCTCCATAATCTTTGTTCTTCACATCTAAGTATGAATCTGGAAGAACCCAGCGAACATTTTTCAATTCTGGAAAAATGACCAACAGAGCACATCCATCACATTCAAACTTCAAAAAAGAAACATCCTATACCAATCAATTCTATGCAGTGGCCATTTTTGGTTACCCTTTTTCAAGATTTTGAAAGGGACCAAATGTCATCTTGATAAGGTGAAGGGAGGTAATTTACATCTAGGATTTAACACAGGTTAAATACATATTTTAAGAATCCAAGTTAAGGGTTTTGTTGGGTTAAAATGGACCAAATGCAAGATATTATTCATGAGGAAGAGGAACAGTTTTAATCCTTGGTAAGGCCAGGGCCAACCCCAGCCCCCCTTTGCCTCACAGCTTGAAAGAAGATATACCTTTGATCTTGTATGAAACCTCTTCGGACACCAGAGCTCCAAAGGCAAAGTAGCATCGAGTAGAAACTGAATAGATCTTTTTCCTCGCTTCTTCCTCACTGTCATACAGCCACAAAAATTAAATAACCAAGACTTCACACGTCACAAAAACCCATTTAATTCCAGATTCCTCCGGTGAGATAAAAAAAACATTTCTACAGCTCCCCTAAACTGAAAGAGCACAGATAGACATGCTAAATATTAAAAGCAGCAAGGAATATTCAAACTCTGAGAATAGCACTCACTTACTGTAATCTAAAACACAAATCAAATATTAAGCTATAAAACACAATTCCCATCGAAGTCAGATAAAAGAACAATTAAGCAATCAAACTCCTGATTCTTAGAGAAGTGTAATTAAAATGCACTTAAACCCCTCTAGCAATAGGTTAGGTACAATTCATAAACCTCAAACACACTTACAAAACAGCAAACTGCAACCTTTCAAAGTATAACTAATCATAAAGAAACCACAAAATACATCAACAACATGGATGGAAGCATGCACAGACCCTAAATAATAAGCAACCAAATGCAACACATAAATACATAAAATACAACAAAAAATGACAAAAACAATTAACTCACAGCTAGCTTAGAACAAATTCTGAGATAAAAATGACATCAATTCTACATGTAGAGGTGATTTATATTCAGTTCTAATTCAATCCCTCCATTTGGAACCAATTTAAATATTATTTGGATTTAGCCTAACACTTCTATTTGATGTAAATTAATAAATAAATAACATTATAATTTGCTGGCAGTGAAGAGCTGAAAGCTATATTTGGTAGGTTTCAAAAACAACGTATTGCGGAGCATTTTGGATAATGGAAATATACAACGACTATTTGTATGGGATTCCAAGTAAATAACACTCTTTTGGGTGCGGTTATGAATTATATGGAAATCACATTTTTTTTAATTCATTGACTTCATTTCAAGATGTAAATTTAGTTCCAAAATTGAGAATTGCTAAAAAATAAAGAATTGAAATCATTTATCGCCAATTCTTGGGTTTCCATACAGTCTGTTAAATTGAAAATGAAATAAAAATTAATCAATATACAAAGCCCATAATTTCTAAAAAAACGAATATCAATATTTCATCTACTAAAACTAACAATTAACACAAAAAAAATTAAGTAAAAAAACAATTAAAGTGAATGAGAAATAAAATTAAGGAGTAAACTTTAATAAATTACCTTCCAACAACTTCAGCAAGGGTTTTAATATAAGAATCGATGATCTCGTCACGAGTAGGATCTCCTTCAGGCTTATCCATGACGACGAGCCAATGCTCAAAATCGCAGCCATCAAGCAAGATAGTCTCTTTTGGAGGTCTGTTGGACCAGTTAGGGCTTGGGTCGTTAAGAGAAGACGATGATGGGTTGACAGAAAACGACCTGGATGAAATCCGAGAGACAGAGCGATTGATGTTGGCTGCAGCGGAGAGAGGACGAAGAGCACGGCGGAGGAGAGTGGAGGAGGCGGAGGAAGTGGCGGAGAGGGAAGTGAAGGGTCGGGAGAGAATGGAGGAGATTATTGTTTTGGAGGTGATTTTTTGGAGGAGGAGGGAACGAGTGAGGAGAGAAGTCGCCATTTCTGGAACTGAAACCCTGATGGAGATAAAAGAGGTAGGGTTTTAGATGGGGTTTTATAGAGGAAGATAAGGAAATGCCCTTCCATTTTATTGGAATGGCATTTCGGTGATGTCAAAATTAAAATATCTTATGCTTCTTTTTTTGGTTTATTTTTTAAGGAAGAAGGTGTTAAATTTGAAAAATTATATAACGACCAGGTGCATTTGTTTGTAAATAATTTATTTTTCAATGTAATAAAAAAATCTGAAATTTAATTTAATAAGAAAAACCTAAAAGAAGTATTGTTTTTACTATGCAGGAACTCACAAAATATTATTTTTTATTATAGTAATTTTTTTTTGTTTTTTTTAATTTTATCATTCAATATTTAATTTATTGGAGATTAGATTTTATGATTTATTGTGATTTATTTTCTAAGTAATTTCTCAATCTCATAACTCGTGTTACGGGTTTGGCGAGTTGACTTGAGTTTTTTTTTTCAATTTCATTCTCTAATATTGGTTGATTAGGAATTATGTTTCATGATTTGTTTCAATTTACTATATATAAGGTTATCTCAGTCTCATGACCCGAGTCATAAGTTTCGCAAGTTAATCTTAGTATACTCGAGTCATTTTATTACGTCCTTTTTCATATTGGATTTTTTTCTAATTTCATCTTTCAACAATAGGTTGATTGAGAGTTAAACTTCATAATTTGTTTCGATTTTCTTTCTATGGGATTATCCTAGTCTCATGACCCAGGTCATGAGTTTGACAGGTTAACCTGAGTTTACTCAAGTTGGTTTTTTTGTTTACTTTTTATGAGGTTATCTTAGTCTCATGACTTGGGACATAGGTTTGACAAGTTAACCCAAGTTGACTCAGGTCGGTTTTTTTTGTCTTATTTTTTAATTTATATTTTTTTTCAATTTCATCTTTCAACATTTGGTTGATTAAGAATTAGGCTTTATAATTTTTTTTGATTTACTTTCTATGAGGTTATTCTAGTCTCATGACCTAGGTTACGGGTTTGGTTGGTTGACTAGGGTTGACTCAGGTTATTTTAAATTATTTTTTTTCAATTTCATCCTTCAATATTGGATTAAAAGTGAATTGGACCTCCTATTTTATTTTTATTTTCTTTATATGGAGTTATCATGGTTTCATA
>Ga0307517_10004657_pt1 | contig 21028 bp, 26 predicted proteins | sample 23_EM_MG_FD_194515 | JGI IMG/M metagenome (GOLD analysis project Ga0307517, IMG submission 194515) | Populus trichocarpa ectomycorrhiza microbial communities from riparian zone in the Pacific Northwest, United States - 23_EM | ecosystem: Host-associated > Plants > Roots > Unclassified | place...
CAAAAATTTGATTTTGAGCATGTGCGTCAAGTGCAGATGTCTATCGGAGAAGGTTAAAAGTGATTATAATGGAGTGTAGAGGAGCGTACAGGTTCATCAAAAAGGAACATATCAACTCCCGGTTCGTTCGCCCTCATAAAAGCACGAGCGAGTGCTATCCGTTGCCACTGCCCAAAAGAAGTTGTTCAGTTTCAAAAGGAGTCAATGACGAGTAACGCTAACCTCGCCACCAGATAGACCATGCCGTTGTGCCGTGTCCCCATAACCTATCATTCCAGGATATGAAAAGGATTCGTAACCAGGTGGCTCTAATTGCGTTTTGAGACCATCCGGGAGTGACTTGACAAGCGTGTCAGCCTCCGCCAGGCGGACGGCTGTCTCAATGGCCGGTTTGTAGGTAATCTTCTCCACATTACCAAGTCCCACATTTTCCTTTACTGTTGTGCTGAATCGGGAAAAGCCCTGGAAGACCCCACTAAGGTGGCTGTGATATTCCGGAGGATTAATCCGCCTGATATCTATGCCGTTCGCGAAGAGGGTTCCGCGATCATAATCCACAATTCGGAGCAAAATTTTTGCAAGCGTGGATTTTCCTGTTTGCCAATTTAATTTGGATATCATGACTCGATAATGTCAACACGGAACATACCGGAACCATTGTAGCCAACAATTGCAAGAGTTTCGCCGGCTTCCAGTGTGAAGTTGATGTTTTGAAGTGCAGGTTCGGTGCTGCCTGGATATGTGTATGACAAATTCCTGATTACGAGTTTAGCCCTGAACGGAACAAGGATGGACTTCATAAGGCCTACTTGGCACAGAGACTGAGACCCCCGGGCTTTGAAATATAAGGCACTGCTTCGTCATGCCTAGGGCTAAGCCACGGTTTCAATTTCATGCTGGAAGAGAACGCAGACATCAAGAAAATTCCCTGGAAGACCATTTTCGTCGTGCTGACCAGATTTCGGCAAGCGAAAAGCAGGCTTTGGATGGAAGTCCGATAAGCCGTCAAGGAGCCGAGAGATGTAGATGACGTCTGATACAATAACAGCAGCGGTATCTACAAACAAGAAGGATGAGATAACACGGCACAGCGGGGCGGAGATACGCACATTCTGAACTGCATAAACAAGCTCGGAAAGGTTGAATTGATCAAGGACTGACGTACTCCGGACATAGTATGGCTGTTCCGAAGCCAAGACTATCTTCCTCGCACTCTTCCAGGACTTCAAGATCCAGTCACTTAGTCCAAACAATGCGACTTCGGGCCGATGCACATCGCTGTAAGCCAGGCTCCGTAGCCGCTCTTGGCGGTTCGCTGCTCGTGCTTCCTTTTCGCTAGCAATAGATTCCATCTCCCTCTGTGGCCAAGTGAACCACGAGAGGAACATAGGAAGCATTGTTGACAATATTGACAAAACAAGAATCCCAAGATGTGAAACGCCACGAGTCAGAGACACGATCAGAAAAATATGGGAGACAATTTCTGTCAGAAGGGAGACGATGTGGATAAACTCGAGTGGTGAGAGGATGCCGAAACCGCTTGAAGTAAATGAACGGGCGAAGAGTTCCGACTCTTGTAGAAGTGCACGGACAGTTGGGTCCGCCAGCGTTGGGACGTCTAGACGCACTCGCTGTTCGATCTGTTTGTATTCAATATAAAACCTTGCAGATCCAAGAACGACGTTCTCATTGTAAGCTCTGTCGTCAATTGCTTAGCACCACACTTAAGTTGACGTAAATACGAAATGTGGGCACTTACGCAAAGGAGTCTAGGTAACCTTCAACGACTCTACGAATGACCTCTGTAGATAGCAGATATAGCAAACGGCTCCATGTGAAGCTGTCTGATGCTATCAAAGCCTGAAGCTATATGAAACACAAATGTGAATAAGAAAAGACCGTGGAGCTCCCTGATGTGAACACACCTCGTCGACTATCAGAGCCTGGGAGCAACTGTAAATAAAGTATCTGGTAAAGAACAGTGCTGGGACAGACCTGAGAGTAACCACGGAAGGCAGGGAAAATGCTTCGAACGACATTTAGGGACATCATGAGAGCTGTTCTGAAGGGGTTGAGGTCGTACAGCACCCTGAGCTATGTGTAAAAGCCATGAACAGACCGAAAAGAGCCGGAGTCTAGAACTTACAAAGTCGGGAGCGCAAGACTGGGTAATGTACAGTGCGAGACGAGCATTTTCCAACGTCAGGCGTCTAGGAGCACCAGGAACAAGATAGTGATCCGGCTGGCCGGGTAGCTCTCGGGACGCAAGCCAAGCGTCATATACGGATTGTGGCACCCTGGGAGGGGGGGAAACTGAGGACAGCTTAAAATCTGCAGGAAAGAGCAGGTTTTGACTGGGGAATCGGTGGCGCATGTCTGAGCGGTAGTACAGGGGGGACTTCATGAGCGGATACTTATATGATGTGAAGCAGGCATTCCATGGTCTCGCTCCAAACCTACCAAAGTCGATGAAGGGATATGTCTGTTAATATATGGAGTCCGGATGTAAATTTGGACCGTATGATGCGGTGCCAAAGCCCATGGGCCCCAGGCTGTACGGCCTGAGCGCATTTGGCAGCAGTGACCCAGAAGACGGAACGACGCTCGGCGACGTAAATGAATGCGCGACCCATTCACATCTCCTCATTTGGCAACTCACCGCCACAGCTATCAACATGACCACTTCAATCCCTATCGATGGTTATGGTTTTCGAAAGTCGGGGGTCTCAACACCCCAATTATCAGAACAAATTTCTGACAGGTTACAGCCCATCTGTAATCTTGTCCCCGATCCAAATGGTTTGGGATGGCCGGGTACGTATGGATCTTTTTAACTTATCATGGAACATCTTTCATTGTTCAATGCAGCCAAATCAACCGTTTCCCGTCTTAATGCATCTCCCCAAGAAAATGCTGCCAGAGAACAAAGGATGGCATCAGCCATCCGGACAATTCTGGAGTGCATCGGCGAGGATCCCGACAGGGAGGGGCTAAAACGTACGCCCGAAAGGTATGCTCAAGCTATTATGTGGATGACTCGCGGATATGAAGAGCGTCTTGCAGGTCAGTGCAAATTTTTTGTCTTTGAAATTTTCTTGTCCCTGAAACGGCGATCAGACGTAATCAACGATGCTATTTTTGCGGAAGACCATGACGAGATGGTAATTGTAAAGGACATCGACATTTCAAGTCTGTGTGAACACCACCTGGTGCCTTTTACAGGGAAGGTGAGTATGGTATTAGCACTCCCGAAAAATACTCATTTGTGTGAACAAGGTTGCTATCGCTTACATCCCAAATCAGCTCGTACTGGGTCTTTCTAAATTAGCACGAATAGCCGAGACCTTCAGCCGACGTTTGCAGGTTCAAGAGCGTCTAACAAAACAGATCGCAATTGCCGTTCAGGAGGCTATCAAGCCTCGTGGTGTAGCCGTGGTCATGCAGGCGACACACCTCTGTATGACCATGCGTGGTGTTCAGAAGCCAGGTTCCCAAACAGTGACTTCGTGCATGCTTGGCTGCTTCCGGACTCAGCAGAAAACTCGGGAAGAATTCCTTACACTCATAAAGTCATAACCCCTGTTGCTTAATTCAAAAGTCATCTCCCATAATACTTAATCCAAGTTTTGCAAGTATTTAAACCAAGTGGATAATCATTACAACAATGACTTAAGCTACAAATGAACCTATTTGCGCTGACTTCCCGAATGATCGATTGGCAGCAATTTCCTAGCAATTGCATGTTGTCCCTGGTGACGGGGACGCGCACTGCTGCTGCCAGTGTTAATACTTGTATTCGGACGCGATCTCTTCTGGGCAGTGCTTGAATCCTGACTTGGTCCGCTAGATTCAACATCCTTTTCGCGGTCTACATATAAAATTAATGCTCAGACAGTCATATTGGAAATTAATTCATACCAGAGGCTGTTCGCTTTCTATGTAGGTCTTCCTCGTGTTGCGAACTATCCACTCTGCTGGATGACGGTGGGGCCTCTCTTTCGCCAATACGCGATCGGAGGCTTGCTGAACTCCTCAAGGGAGCATCTTGCGGTGTTACAGAGAGTATTCCACTAGGTCCAGTTGGTGGCCTTCCAAGCTGTGAGTCCCGTCGATCCCGACTAGACGATGAAGCCATGGACTCTGCTTTTTGTCGATTTGGACCACCCCTCGGACCAGAAGGAGCATTATGGACAGACTTAGGTCCATCTGGAAGTTTCTTTTCTGGGGGCTAAAGCAGCATTAGAGTCAGCAACGATTCTGAACAAACATGATATGAAATACCTTCTCGGAAAATAACCCACGTACCTCTGGGTCATTGGCCTCACGTTCCTTCCGGCGCCTATCGGAATCCCGGCCTCGTTCCTCTCGGTCTTTCTCTGGAGGTCTGCGACCACGATCGTCACGGTGACCATCCTTTCGGGAGCTACGCTTTGCGGCTCGTTCGGGCTAGATTAAGGCATATTCGCATTAAGATGACATACTGTCAACAGTCGACTGTGCATACCTCATCGTCCGTTGCACGTCTTCTCTTTCCAAGGCTTTCGGTATCGCCATTGGTTTGTGAATTATCCCTTCGTCTGGAAGAGTCCTGCCTTGGAGGCTCGGGTCGAGTCACAAGACCACGGTCATCAGTCCCGAGTGCAGGAGAAGACACCTGGCTTCGGGAAGCAGTATTGTCGCGTTCTTTTCGAGAGTCCCTGTCACGGTCCTTGTCATCACGACGATGGCGATCTCTGTCTCGTTCCCTCTCTCTATCTCGCTCTCTGTCTCTGTCTCTGTCTCTGTCTCTATCCCTGTGATCACGATCCCTTTCTTTTTCTCGGTCTCTTTCGCTATGCCTGTCACGACCACGGTCCCTATCACGATCGCTATCCCTGTCTTTCTCGCCATCTCGGACTCTCCTTTCGGTGCGGTTATGAGTGAGGCTATCCCGACGGGTGAGACTGCTAGAGTCCTTGTTTTCCAGGCGACCATCTTTGTCTAGGCGATGGTCCTCAGCTCCGCGGTCGCCATCAGTCACACCCTTACCACCACTTGTACGACTGTCGTTACTGGGATTCCGTGTTCCTGGTCGCGTTGGAGATAAAGACTGGGGACGGGGAGATTGGCCTGCAGTCCCATTTTGATTGTGAACCTCTAGTTTTTCTGATCGTACAATTGTCTGTCTAGCTGTTTCTCTGAGTTCTTGGGCAGACACAGTTTGGCTTGGAACAATAGGAGGTGGCATAGAAGAGGCGTTCTCAGGACGGAGAGGAAGATCCACAGGTCGTTGATGAGGTTCTCTTAGTGTTTGCCCATTCTGAACATTTTGACCAATGTTAGAAAGACGAGAATTATCAACACCAGATTGCACATGAGTTTCAAGGGAATCGGACAAAGGTGGATGTTTGCGATCGATTGATTGCGGAGGGTCTTGCCTTGTTGAAGCAGGACCTTCAGGGAGGGGCTTCGAGGTGTCTTGAGCCTTAGATTCTGGTCGTACTCGCTTGACTACTTCTGGACGCGGTATACTGAGAAGTGTTGGTAAAATATCAAATGGTATACTCTTGGTGGATGACATACCTCTCCATCGCAAGTTTTGTAGAACTCACTTGGTTGCTCCCGTTTTCCGCAGAAGAACTGAAGGTATTCGTGATAGCTCGTGGTGCAGTCGGAAGAAGTTGAGGACCATTGCGTCTTGTATCATGTAAGATAGTCGTTTGAGCAGGACCGGTAGGAGTTGGGGTGGTGAGGTTACGGGGCTTGTCAGGTGGTGGGTTGGTAATCTGGGGTGACGCCCTCGCCGAGGCTGCCGCTCGCAGCTGCCCAATAATATCAGCATAAAACTACATGTGATTGTGAAATTACTGACATGGCTTCGCTTTGGCATCCAATCAGCTTCCCTTCTCTTCAAGCCAGCGGAGTACCTGTTGTAATGGTATTGGGACTAACACCGGACCAACTGTAGTAAAACTTACGATCGCGCAAGGATCTTTAAGTCACCTCGATCCTCTGTTTCAATTAAACGATCCATGGCTGCATTGATACCGACACCAGCCTCATTAACAGAAATAAGGGGAAAGACATCCAGAACCTCTTTCAAGACGACGATGCTGTTATAGACGTGCATAAATTCACTGGTCTGTATGCACTCTATGAAGCCCTGCAATTCGGCAGTTGAGGACAGTTGATGAAGGCGAAGGCGTTGTCAAGGTTACTTACAGTAGCTAGCTTGCGATACCATTTGCGGACGATTTTCTGGTACTCTGGCCATGTCAGCAGACTGGAAAACTCCACTGGCTTGCTCGAATCCTTTAAGAAACTTTTTTGCATGCCAGGGAGGCAAATCGTCTTTCCACCGGCCGCTTTTGTCCGGTTATCCTGAATGTATGCAGCTTCATCCAGGTACCAATTCAAGATGCTCCTCAAAATGCTGGAAACAAAGCGACCTGTATACACATAATTTGAGACTTGAAGACTATTTGACGAGACAACAAACCATAATTTCGAGCCTCGTATTCACTGCAGGAGAACAGCACTACTTTAACATGATCTCCAAGGAGCTAAAGACAACTGAGCAACAAATCTACACCACGAAGAACGAAGAGTACCTTGTCGTAGCAACCAAGTGTGTGAAAACCTGGCGTGCCCTGTGCATGCATTATTTGTATGAACTGCGCACAAAAGTCGGCATCCATTGGGGAGAGCAAACAGCGAGGTTGAAGGCAATGCTCAATAATGGCAGTGTTGAGGAGTAACGAACTCGATGCTGTCGGACGTCAATTTCTTTCAACGAAATGAAATCAAGGAGACTTACAGTGGGCAAACCAGTATTGTTTTTCCTTAGCCAGACGCCTGATTGTGAATTGTCTGGAAATTGTTTGCTCTTTAAATTCTTGTGCAAGAATGTTCACGAATGTATTGTAACGATCCCTTCTCGTACGGTGAGTTGTGGCCGTTGATCGCTTTGTACGATCAGCCGAACGATCAGCAACATTGAATTTAGAATCTTCTTGACGTGATAGGGCCCTGAGCTTTGCGCCTTCTTCGTTATACTTCGATGAGGGTGGAGCAATATCATACATGGACAACTGCCAAAAGGTCGTGTAAAATCCAGGGCTGAAGGAGATCAGGGACAAGAACAATCAGACAAGTGCTACTCACCCTATCACCTCGTAAGAATTGCCTGGGGCAATCTTTTTCACATCCTCGAACAAAGCTTCCAGTTGTTGAATCCATGGACTCTGAAATAACCATGAATTCCGAATTGTCTTTCGCAAAATGACACCCACTTCATCCTTCTGGCTTTGTGATGCAGGATCAACAACCATGGACATTCCGGGATCCTCGTTTGGAGGCTTTGATTCAATAACTTCCGAGTTTGTAGCGTGTCCAATTGCAGGCGATGCCATAGATGGATTTGGATCCCGCTTTGCAGTGAGGGCAGCCTTGAGACGCTTTTCCTCTGCAATGGCAATGCGTTCTGCATGTTCCTGCAAAGACAGGGCCGACGCCTAAGATCGATTCTGTAGTAATTGCTAGGACATTGAACTCAGACGAACGAACCAGAAGCGACGAATGCAGTACGGGACGAATAATGTGCATGCATATCGGAGCGCAGATTCCATAGGCTTGGTTAAGCTCGGCGAGGGAGGGCAGAACTTTTGTCGCATAATCTTCCGGTGAAATCACAGATGGAGATGTCAGCAGTTCCAAATATTGCAAAAGAACACCATGGGTCTGGGAAAAACAATTATTTTAGCCGAAAATGAAAAATCTACAACTCACAGCGTCGTAAAGGCCGGCGAGTGACTTAAGGTGGGTATCTGGAGCTATGAAAACGCAGGCTTGTCGTTGCTGGGCAACCTGAATGAGAAGCGGGAGAGCTAAGGATGATTCAAGCAGGTATTTCCGAAGTCGTAGCGGTCCTTTGAGCATGGCATCAGATGGATCAAGCTTTGCTCCTCTTGCTTCCGATGCTATGGCTTCGATGCGGAGGGAAGGTCCTCCTGCCATAGCGGCCATTTGCGACTCTGACAAACTAGGCAATGGCTCAATTCCAGCCATCTTCCAAATCAATTCTCTCAACACGACGATTTCGGTGGCTTGGCCATTGTAGAGTTGATGGACAATGTACTTCAGGACTGGGGTGAGATCGGCGCTATACCTTCGGAAAAGCATGCCTGTAAATGACGCCAAGCCTAAGAGGTAGTAAGCAATTTGTCACGAAGGATATCAACCAACATACTTTGCAACCAATCAGAGGTATTTACGCCATCGTCCTTTACACGCTCCTTGGCTGGGTTAGCAAAGGCCCCAAGGATGATGAAGACGAGAACATCAAATCCCATGTTCGTTACATAACGGAGTGCTTGGATGACAACTGTTGCAAGGTTTTCGTATGCCATAATTTGGTTGACCGCATTCTGGAAAAGGATGCATGGGTTCGAGTGTGCAAGCTTGGCCACAGGTCCGGACAGCGAGTCGATTGTATTCAGAGCCAGCCGACGCAAAATTCCTTTCGATTCCCGGTCGGCCTGGACAGCCCGAATGCGCAACTCGGGATGTGAGCGATAAGTATGATCTTTCCACTCGCCATAAAGTCTCCATCGCGCTACTGTTTCATACTGCCGAATAATATTCCAGACTTCGACAGTACAAACGGCGTTCCCCCGGATCAGAGGAAGAGCAGGTAGCAAGTAACGTCGAAGCACCGTGAACCAGAACTGACGGACAGGATGTTCTGAGTGTAATTCTGTGGGTTTTTTCGAGTCAATGTCAGTGGGGATGTTGGGTTGGAGGTGAAGACGTCCGAGGCGCAGGAATTTAGTCAGGAACAAAGGATCCCGGGATATATGGATGCTGACAAATCTCATTAACGGTTCAATGACATTTTCGAGGTCGTCAAGCGAAGTACTGATTGGAACGCGATCTACCCAATCCGGGAAGAAGAAAACGAAATCAGTGGTGTAAGTACTCGGCGGGGTGGGTGCCCAGAGTGTTAGGATCGGTTTGCGGGGCGGAGGATAGCTGATTCCGGACAACCCATGTCGCGCCTTTGGATGCGCAAAGCTTGGGTTCCGCTCCTTGGTGATTAAAAGGGATTCATACAATGGCGAGATAGAAACCTTGAGGATTCGGATGAGAAGGTCCGCGATTTCGGACCGAACGTCAACCAGCCAAGGAAACTTGCTAAGGAGAGCAACAGCAGGCTTAAGGGCCCCTACCGCTAGCAGGCCTACTAAGAGGCCTGCTTTCTGATTTGTGTCTTTGACTTCAGCTCTTTTAACGTCGGGATTAGGAATCGGTTTGGATTTCTGAGAAGAGGACGGAACTGATTCCAAAGGAGCGGCCATGGCAAGCATGCTATTCTTGGCCCCGGCAATACGAGTGTGGACATCCGACTCATAGTCTTTACGATATTTTTCCATGTCCTCGTCGATGGGGTACAACTGACAAAATATAAGTTCGACTTGAGAAGCATGCAGGTGCGAACTCACGTGAAGATAGAGGTCTTCTAAGGTAATGAACCCTTCTCGAATTAATATAGCGGCAGTAAGATAAAGGTTTTTGGGCACAGATTCTGGTACTTCCTCCGACTGGAATAAATAAGTAATCAATTCGAATTCGGGTATATTGTGATAACGTACCTGATAATATTTAAATTTAAAACCCAAGACCTGGGCAAGAACCCGAGCGTCACCAGATTTCACAACGTTGGGAGGCCTGCCAGACAAGGAATTCGTCTCGACCAGTTCAAGAATTTCATCGAGGCTTTTCTTGTTAAATGACCCTCGTGGAATTTCTGCCCTCGTGTCCATAACCTTTTCGTCCCGAAAAGGACGAAGGTACGACCCTGTCCAAGGAGAAAAGGATAGAAGAGTAAGAAAGAATGTGTAATGTGTTGCCAGATGTTGTGACAATACATCTAGGATGATGTCCAGAGCCCTGTTTGGATCCAGGTCAAAATAACCAATAAGGCTGATGACTTTATCCCAGACAGGACGGACTCTGTCTTCGATGACAGCGTAAGATTCCACTGGCCGAGCATTTTGGGGCGAGTGTGAAGGTCCAAGACTACTCGTGAGCTCAACAAGAAGCTTGCTGTACCCCTCGGATTGCTCACGAAGCAGGTTGAACTTATTTTGCTTATAACTGATCAAATTGAAATTTAAGCTTTGAGATATCAGGGATTCAACTGCTCACAATAAGCCTGTCCTCGTTCGAATTTCTTTCTTATCCTGTGTCGCTTTATCTTGAATCAATCCCACGCTTGCTAGAACCGCAGTTTCCAGTCTTTCTCGAGCGTGTTCGACGCTGATGATATGGTTTTCCTATTGTAAGTGTAAGGGGGTGGGCAACCAATTGCAGTGACATCACTTACCAGAAGTCTCTTGACAAGAACTGGAATACGTTGCTTATCGTTCTCGACATTTTGCTGAACCTTCCTTGCCTTCGAGGTTAAGAGAGACATGTCTCTGGTGGACAAATGGGTCTCCTCGGCAGGAGAAGTGGCAGCCTGTCTTGCTTCACTCAAGAATTCATCCAACTCTGTGTCAACCGACCAAATCATGTCAACCAAGTGGTCTCCAAAAATAGCGGCATTTGAAGGCAGATTCGATGATGTTGAAGGTAGACTCAACAAAACGGAAGTAACAAACTCCACCAAAGCGACAGGCGACAGAGGGTTAATTGGAGTCCAAGTGGACAAAGTAGCGCATAGAAGAGTGTGATACGCAGTCGTCAAAATCTCCAGGCAATTCGGGTCTGTAGGATTGCAATGGGGTTCTACGAGGAATTTACGACTGCAACACTGGTGGGTACAAATACAAACCTAGCCAACGATAGAGCTCACCATTCTGCGTCGCCACCTTTTGTCCAAAACTTTAGACACCCGCGAACACTGCTCACGACGTCCATAGGTCGAGAGAGAGCTGGCAAATTTATCTGGTTATGCAGCCACACAATTTACAGGTCGAGAGGAACCGAGTCTGATGTCAATTTCGGAGGTTGTTGTTTAATGTTGTTTGGCCATCTCGTGGCTCGAATATCGCCGACCAGCTGTTCCCACTGAAGCCAACACCGAGTACTCAAACTTCAAGAAACTAACAGGTAGTACGACTTCTCATACCTTCCTTATCCAATAATAACGCAGGTCCATTTCATACTTGAGGTTGAACTCTGCTGGTTCTTAAAGTTACAGTCACATTAAGCAGCTCAGTAAGTGAAATTCGAAAGACTTGCCCAGAGTGTATGTCCCAAATTTGATAACACACCAGTTAAGGAATTCCGAACCTGGGTTTCTTTCCAGATCACCGTTTACCATATTTTCGTTTCGGGAAAATCTCCATGTCAATTGGTTACTTATTGTAAGTGTTTGACACCGCAATGAGCCCGAGTGAGAGAGAGAGTTACCACTTTCACAGATATACATAGAACGCAAGTGAGTCATGATCCGTTCAGCAGTTTCTTTAAGTCTAACGCCATTCCGCCGCTGTAAACAGCATCAGGCAGATTGGTATGCAGTCCCTCATAAAAATAAATGGAAAGGCTAAAAATACATTCATCCACCGCCCGCTATCTTGAGAGCCATATAAAATCAATTACGGGCATGTCTGTAGGGAGTCCTTTGTTTCCCCCCTTTCTGCATTCATCATCCGTTAACGCTGGTCGAGTAACGGACGATCTTCGCGCTGCTGTTCAGGTCAACACCCAAGCGTCTCAATTAAATAAATAACCCATCATGACACGAAGCCAAGAACAAGATTCCGTCGTTGTCCCGAGCCCCACTATAGTTGCGGTTCCCTTGAGTGGATGTTCAGACGAACATATGTCTCCTCATTCTTCAGTCCGTGACTTGTTTGTTAGAAAAGGGAGGAGGAAAATCGGTCTCATCGAAAGCTTGCGCGCTATAGTGTTCTCTTCATGTAAGCCAAATTCTCCAAGATTTGAAATAAACTTATGGATGGCTTCGTATAGGGCTCAATATTCTCGTGATCCTCATTCCGTTCGCCTGGGCATCCCACTTTAATGAGAAAAACGAAGACCCAAAGAAGAGATGGGGGAGTGTTACGACTTTCTCCCGTATGTTAAAGTATTTCCAATCGAACACCGTCATTGATCCAATAAAACAGTCTGCTTTTTCAGTATCTTGCCTCTCGCCAGATTTTTGGAATTCGGTGGTGAACAGTTGGCTTTCTATGTGGGTAAAGATCTGGGTGACTTGATACGAGTGACTTTGAGCAAGTACGTGTGTCCGGATCATGAGAAGTTGCATTATTTCTCATATATCTTGCTCAGCACCGTTGAGGCCACACTCGCCATTATACTGCTCGTTAAGTGCGAGTGAGTAACCATTCTACCTTTCAGAGACCCAATATTCACCACTTACCAGTTTGACGCTGCTGAAGTCCACGATCATTGGTAAGAAAGTCTGAAACCGCCAGTATTTCTGCGGGATTTACGAGTGATCCTTGACAGGCGTTATTATTCTTCATCTGCTCTTAGTGCCTGGCATTGCGTTCATTTTCGGAGGGGCTCGAATCATTCAACAAGACCTCCATCCACACACCACACAGTTGAATCATTCCATGCTTACCGTTGGGTACGAATTCCTTCTTGGATTTTCTGCATTCCTGACGTTGGGCCCAGAGTTTTGGCCATATTAATGCCGACAGCATTCTTTTGTGCGCTTAATACCCATTTTGCGCCAACTGGGTTTGAGAAATTGACTGCCGTCACGGATCGGGTTCGCGGCGAGATTTTGAAGTTCAGCAGGGGTATGGCCGTCCTCCTACTCATTTTGTAAGCGTTTATTCCGGGTTTCCTTGGGTTCATACTGAGATTGGATCCATTCGAAAAGCTATATCTGCTCTCGAATCTACTTGCACAACCCTCCCGGCGAAAAGGACCCCCTTAGCCTGGCAGAAGCACCGAATGCCCCAGAGGCTCTGAAAGAAGAGGTTGAACATCTCCTCACTCACGACCCGGAGGTCAATCAATATGTCTGCATCGTGGCGCTCCTTATCGTTCTCGGTCTCATGGCAACGACGGCTGAATGGCTACTAATCAGCACAAAAGCTGTCCGCAAAGTACTGCACATAGAAGAGGAGTATGTGTACTTCACTTTCCGACTGTTTCTATTGATTTCCGTTTATCTAGATGGTTTGGTCTTATCCTGATCCCCTTCATTTCATATGCCGCGGATGGAACGGTCTCCGTGGTATACTTCATCCGCCATTTGTTGCGCCACTATCTCACTGAGCCCACCCTACCAACCACGCTTGCTCGTGGGGAGTCCATTGACATCAGCATACAGTTCGCTCTTTTCTGGATGCCTTTCTTAGTCCTTCTTGCGTGGTGTCTTGGTAAACCTCTCACACTCCTATTCGGTATGTGGGTCGAAATATATGTTGTTCGAGTCCCTCAAACATAACTTGACAGATTTATTCGAAGTTGCTGTTCTTGTTGGCGCCTGCTTCCTTGTCAACTACGTGACGGCAGACGCCAAAACAAATTGGGCTGAAGGTATGGCCCTGGTCTTGTTCTACCTCATGATTGTAAGTTTATTGCACCGATCACAGTCTAATCTTAATATCATTCTTGACTAGGCACTCTCCGCATGGTATTATACCGGTCAACCAGAGATGGATTTCATGTCACAATGCGGCAGCGTCGCAGAAGCCATCCATACGTTTACCCAATTTGGAACCCTGGATTTGTAGCAGGATGAGTGTCATATCTAGTACACAATTCGAGATTTGAAATTCTTTGCCAACGATGGGGTTGCATCCAATTGTCACGCAGCGAATTTCCGGGATGACACGGCCGACCCCGAACAAATCTTGTTTATTAGAGCGGGCTATTAGAACTTTCGTCGGTCACTCAGTCAAATACATGTAAATGTGGTTTGTATTTCTTGTCCAATGAATCGGGCTCCTGAGTCATGGTCTGCCACGAAGAGAGTCGCCAGACACTAGCCTCCCTAGTGCTTCAACATTTCGTTGAATGATAGCAGTGACTCTTTGCCGTATGAGTGAATTATAAGCCATCTCGTTGTAAAATTCCACACCAGCGGAATGTTGTCGTGTCTCCTCACCTAACCATCCAGTTAGCCTCTCAGCTTGCTTAGCGGTTGTTAGGTCAACGTGTTGCATGACGTCGAGTGCTTGCCGAAGCTCATCTGCCTCTACAGGCTGACCAAAGGTGACACTGAGCTGTGCAGGAACCCGTGGAAAGTACTTATGTGGGAAAGGGCGACCTTCAGGCATAAGTTGGTCAAAACCGGTGATCCACATTGGAATTATAACAGGAGGTATTTTGGTTTCCATCGAAATGCGACCGCTGGATCGAGTTAGTTTTGAGCTACTACAGAGGAATTGTTTAGGAGGTAAATACTCACATTCCCCATTTGAATTTTGGCAGGTGAGCAAGGCCATGGGTATCCAATTGGTATTTGTCAGGCTGGGTGATTTTAGCCTCACTGAACAGATGAACCTAGTACGATCCATTAACATAGTGCTTCCTGCACCGAAACATGCGACGAACCCAATGACCCATGTTGAGTTTTTCTATCGCCACGTCAACCGAAGCTTGATAGATGCCGGAGCCTCGAAAAGTTTCGAGGGTTTGACCAAGTCTGAAGAAAGTTGAAAAGCCACTAGCTGACGAAAATCATGTTTCAATATTCCAAATTCTTAAAGAATGTTGCCCACGGGTTTGTGAAGATAACATCAGAAGCACCAAGAGCCCAGCGCGTGGTATGCGAATGGAAGTAATATCGTGCAGGAAGGATTCCCCATACTAGAGGGTCATCAAGCCTACATCTCCAGTTATCGTGTGAATAAAATGGCGCAACGAATTTGAAATGCACGTAGAAATATGATTGCACACTGTACCGACGTGATCAGCTCAACTGCAGTCTTCTTCATCAAGCGCACCTGTCAGGACGCCTTGTCCGGCAGTACGTCTGTTGGGGTCGTCGATAAATGACTTCAGAATATCCAATCCGTTGACAGTAATCGAGCATAGTCCCGATCGGAGAAACAACTTGCAGGTGAACCCGACACCAGCAATTGTGAGGAGCGTGGCCATTGCCAGTGACTTAAAAGAATGGCGGCCCGGAAAATCCCGGTTTATTGCAAAATCGAATGACGTGTCTTGAGATTTAATATTCTCCGCCGTCGCTAGAGGGCAGCGCCGCCTGCGCTGAGCAGCCAGCCCATCATGTTCGTCTTCACAGCTCTCAGCGCGCTAACTGCCCTGTTGTTCATTTATATTTTCATGCCGTCGCTTTGGACATCCATCATGGCTGTTGACGATTCTCTTGACCTCCATGAATCAGGCGTTACCCTAGTTGCCTCGCGTATGTGTTCGCCTTCTTCGATGAGATTTGTAAAATGACACAACTTTTAGGAAACCCATTTCGCGAAACAGGCCCGCCAGCAAATATGGCAAAGCTCATTCTGCTGCGGCACAAAGTGCGTCAATGTGGTCGTGCTGTATTTCAACCTCCGTTACAAAACCCTTATAGATTCAAACAAGTAGTCGGAAAAGACGCAGCCCATCTTCACGACGTTCTCCACGGATATTCAACATGGTTTCCCGCCCGAAGCCGTCTTGGATACGATTCAGCCGGCCTTTTGGAGGAAAACAATTTCACTAATTTTTCTCCACCCTCAGTATTCAGTATCCATTGAGCTTGTTTATTAATCAATTACTCTACTATACCCCACTTTCTCAATCTCCTTAGATTTTGTATCTTTCGGCCCTTACTTTTCCCTTTTTTCACTTCGCATCTTCTTCAACCTCACTTCGGCCAATTTATTCGTCCTTCGACTTGGAGCAATCTCGGGGTTCATGACAGAACGAGTACAAAGTATTATTCAAAGTATATGTACCATAAATTACAAGTCAATCTGGTAGTACACGACAAGTACACGATGCACGAACAACTTCAGAATGAGTGGAACTTTAAGCGAAATTGCCACTTTTGTCTGCGATGATTGAGAGCGCGCTTGCGGCCGCCTTGACTTGTTTCGCTGGTGCTGATGAAGTCGCACTTGATGAGGAATGCCCTTTGTTTACCCTATCCCGTTTTCTGTGTCCAGTGACAGCCGATCCACCATTTTTCCGAGCCGTACTTGCATGTCTTGATTTCGACTCTGCAGTAAACCATTGTTTTGATGCCTGGTTCATTATGGTTGGACTGTTCCGGTAAGGAATCCCCTAGAGAATCTAAGTCAAAGGACTAACATTACTGAACTAACCTACCGTTTCAAAGTCAGAAATGTCTCTTGTTTTCCGCAGTTGCCTTGTGTCGACATTTTTCACGCGAGGAGCATCCTCCATGTTCTCATCGTGTTCTAACCAAGAAATGTCATCCGGATCGATAGCAACTTCATCAAGACGCTGAGGGGTGGTTTAAGCGTAAAGGTATCACAACAAGAAAGCACCCTTACGCCTTCTCGAGCCTTTTCCTTGATTGTCTTGTGAATCTCTGACACATCAACGCTTTCATCGGGAGTCTCTTCGTTTTCGCCGTTTTCGTCTTCGTCCCCACCATCAGTATGGCCTGCTATAACGTCGTCAACCTCACATTGTTTTTCGAGGAAAGCAAAATCTTCATCATCGTCTCGCAGACACTGGTTGTAACTATCCGCGAAGGCGCGAGTTTCTTGATTTGCCTCTGGAGAGAAATTTAGTGGATAATCGGGGGAGGGTATCGTAACAAAAATACCAACCCAGGCCCTTGATATCAGTACGGTCCGACTTTCTTGCCCTTTTCATCGCTCGCCGTGCCCTCTCATTATCATCCGCATCACTATCATCATCACTATCATCGATGCCAACGCCGCGATTGCGCTTTTGTCTCAGCTGACCATGCACAGCTGCCTGGTGCAGCTCTTCAAGCTTCTTGTCATCCTCCTCGAGGTGTTCCCTTCAAAATAAATTCGAAAAGTCTTCCGAACGATCCATTATGTCACTCACTGATACTTGTCCAATACAAGATCCACAGCTTCGGTGTCTTCATCCATTTTCCGATCATCTACCAAAGCGGGCAAGTTCTGATCGAGGTCCTCTCCATCCTCCTCATCGTCTAACGGTTTCTTTATCGCGAATCCAAACATATCATCATCGTCAGACTCAGCAGCTTCGTCCTCGAATAAGATTCCAAGCTCGGCACGCTTGCGTTTCTTTTCTTCTTTTCTTCGCTGAGCTTGCTGACCACGACGGAGTTCCTCATGTGCATCCAGCTGCCGCGATGCGTTTGGAGATCGAACCCCCGTTTGAGGGGAGCTGTCAGTCACCCTTCGCAGCCGGCGAAGTGACGCCGGTTTCGGGGATTCGAACTGCGAAGGGCTGGATAGTGATAGCGTTTGCAGGGGCATCCTCTGACTTGGTGTTTCGGTCTGGGACTTAACCACACTGCTGGCCGGTGATACCCTATGGTATATTTCTGGAGTGCTATCCAAGGGCCTCGTCTGTGTCAAGAAACTATTTGTGGACTGATCAGCCACATTCCGAATAGAAAGAAAGCCAGCCTCACCCCAATTCGTTGACATATAGCTCTGTAGGTTGTCGCCCAAGTTTTTTCGTATTCGCTTCTATCACGAAGGCTTGCTCTTTCTCAAAAATCGCTTCGGCCTTGCGCACTAGGGAGTCCTCTGCCTGAAATGCAGGCTGTAACTGCATAGCGGCTGCAACATCCTGTGTTAGATCCAAGGTATCATCTGCATCCATCGGCTTTGTCGCGTTTTCGTCAGAAATGGACTATATGAAAGTGTATCAGAGATTTTCAAAAGACCACAAAATGAAACTTGTCTACCCTTTCGAATATATCCTTCGCCAAATTTAATGGCAAGTGTCGTTTCTCAGTTCCTGACTCAAACAAATCCGAGAAACCCGGCTGTAATGGTGCAGCACCAAATGCCTCTGCCTCTACTTGGGAAAACCCTATAAAACCGCTTCCTTCTGAAAGAAACGGCTTAAGGGTCGGTGCAGGCGCAAGAGTACTCACCAAGGGCGACGCTTGCTGAAGTTTGCTCACGAACGTCTGTGTCGGGCTTGGTGTAGCCAATTTGGGGCCCTCTGACAACAATTCTTGGAATGGTCTCCTTGTGTTTGAGTTGACACCATCAAGACAAAAGTTCCGAGACGCTGGTTCAGGTGACGATAGTATTGAGTCGGCGGCATCGAAGATAGTGTGTCTTTTGGAAATTGGTTGGTGTCGGACTACTCTCTTGTTCTCTTTATCCTCTCCTTGATCGTACATCAACTTTGTATTGTTTTCCTTGTCATATTCATCCTCCGTAGCCAGCCCAACTGTCGGGGATCGCGGAAATTCCAGCTCTGCTAATCCATGTTTATCGATAACTTCTTCATCCGAATCCGATAGAACGAGGTTTCTCCTGGATTTGTGAAGCCTTGTAAAGTCAGCATCAGATTCAGAGTCATCCGCGTTTTGATCTTCTGCCACCATTGTAATGTCCCCATCAGCCAGCATAGTTTCCTGTGTCTCCACGCCATCATCATTCTGGGCTTGGTTCGTCTTAGGAGAGGTTGATCCTCGCGTGTCGGGTCCCCACTCTTCGTCTTCATCGGTGTCCGAGTTATTGTCGCTCTCTGCTCCCATACGACTAGATTTTCTGAACTTGACGGTTTCCAATCCTTTGCCTGCAATCGCCTTCACGGCACATTCAAAATTTTCAGCGAGGGCGATGGGCTTTGGTGCCAGATGACCTCCGTGCCTCGTCCATTCTTGCTCCTTTCTCCTAATTTCACGAAATTCGTGTTCCTTTACTTGAGCAAACATTATCCGTTGCAAATCGGCACTTGAACCAGAAATAGTGACGTCTTGAATAACGGATGGAAAGTCCTTCCGAATTCGACTGGGCGAAAGAACAGATAATTTTTTCGCTTGTGCCGCAGGATTCACCTGGGCTAGATGTGCAACTGTTTTTCGTGCCATTGACAGTTTTGATTGCTTCGAACGACGATTTTCTGCCTCTTCTTTGATCGCAGTTCTTGGATCCGTGCTTATAACGAGGTCGTCATCCTCACTGTCTTGCAGTATCGCTACCGTTCGTTGCTCCAAAACCCGTTTTTTCATCTTCTTTAAGTCCTCGGCGTGTCGTTTCTTAGCATCCTCCTGTAGGAGCTCTGTAATCTCAGGTAGTTCATCCTCAGAGTCATCAGGGTCATCAAGAAGATGGGGCATCTCCGCCCGCTCTGGTAACGAAAGGGATACGGGAATAGAATGTGCCAGTTCTTTGGGAGGGGAAGCTGTAGCAATTGGCGATGTGAATGGCTCGATTGGATCGGATACTTGATTCTGACTCGGTTGGCCAGAACTGGACATTTGGTCAGATCAATTTCCACTTTAACCTTAAAAACTCACACTCTCTTGAGCAGATTCTCCACGGTGTATTTCAAGGCTGGTTCTGTTCTTGGCAATGCGACCTTCGTTTGTGCAGCCAACCGATGTCGTTCTTTCGCCGTTTCTCTCAGTTCTTTTTTCGAAGGTGCCTTCAATTTATAAATGTCAGCAAATATTCACGGATGGCCGCGTTAGAAATACCTTTAGTTTAGTACGCTTGCTCTTCCTACCCCTCTTCGAAGACAATTCTGTAAGACCAAATGGAGGAACACTGACCCGCGGTGACTCCGGTTTCCGGCTGTGTGAAAGTTTCGGATTCACAGATATTTTTGACGGCATATCCTCATCTGAGGTGGGCTGTGTAGACGAAGACCGTGACTTCACAGATAGGAAAGAATTATGTCCTGAAGTTGAAGGGTCCGTCGATGATGAGTCTTTTCGAATCTCCTCCTCGGAATCTGAGTCGCGAACAACGCGCCGTTTAGGATAACAGGAGCGATCGGGAGCTGTAGAAGATGAAAGTAAAAAAGGAGATTGAGATGCATCCAGCCGTGACAGAGAGGAAGATGGACCATTGAAGACGTCATCAGAAACAGATGGTGGAGGCGTGGACGCACGAGCTCCTGCCTGAATTGTGCCAGAATTCGCCTCCTGAAGCAGCATTGCCCTGCCAAAAGAGTATGTGTCCTTCAGCTTGTCAGAAGTAGACGTAGCATCGGGGGAATCATCTTTAAATGCTTTGTCAATTTCCATCATCCTTTCCCTCCACCCAAACGAATTGTTCTTTCGTTCAGACTGTAAGTCTCCCTCCTCTGAGCTTTCCCTGTCAATCTCCATCAGTTTCGCTCTCCAGGCAGTCTTAAATTTGGGCAGGGAATGCTCATTTTCAAGGTGCGAGTCGCTCTCCGTGGGTGAGCCCTTCTCGATTTGACTCCCGTTATGCCGCCGTCCGGGCTTGTCATCCCACATAATGGCGTCAAGAGCATCAGAATCCATTGGGATTTTCACTGGGGAACTTGCCGGTATCGTCTCCTTCAACCCTGGCGGGGCAGTTTTGTGAACATTCTCTGAAGAGGATGTTGGGTACCAAGTGGAAGCCGTGGTCCCCTCTACCAGCGGTTCCTCACGTCGTTTACCATAGGTTCTCGTCGCTCGTTTGATTTGTGGTGACGCGTTAGCTGCTTGTGCTGGAGATGAGGACACGGTAGAGTCGGCGATTATCGAGGCCTCTTTCCCCAAAAGCATGTTCGTTATGCAAGACTTTGGCCGTCAAGCGAGTCGTCGGACCCCGCTAGTACTACGATGCGACAGAGCGCGTGACATGTAATACAGGCACAGGGTAACGTTTGTGACATAGCGCGTATTTGGAAGGTGGCTAAACGGAAGCAAACAAGTCAACGCCGCATAATTCATTGGTCTGTAAATACCAATGTATTTGAGCAGTGCAAAAGTTTCGTTCATAGTGATTTTTTTTGGACACTCTATAGATTCGTCCAAAATTTGCCAGGTGTGGCGTGTGATGAACAATACTTTGCCCACAACAATTAGGACAACCTGGTAGGGTTTCCAAATTCCTATATTTAGAAAACCCTTTTTTATGACCTGACAGTTTTGGAAACCGTCACGTGATAGTACCTGTTACCACTCCGGATAAAAGACTTTGGACTGAAT
>Ga0307517_10004658_pt1 | contig 21025 bp, 19 predicted proteins | sample 23_EM_MG_FD_194515 | JGI IMG/M metagenome (GOLD analysis project Ga0307517, IMG submission 194515) | Populus trichocarpa ectomycorrhiza microbial communities from riparian zone in the Pacific Northwest, United States - 23_EM | ecosystem: Host-associated > Plants > Roots > Unclassified | place...
ACGGACACAACGCTATGAAGTAGTAGACTCACGATAGATCTTTGGAATAGACCATCCGTGTTATCCAAGGAGTACTCGTATGATTGTACACAGGTTACTCCCCAGAGACTAAACATATGCCAATGAGTCCAAGAAGCAACCAAAAAAAAGGAACGCACGTCATGGACAGCAGAGCAGCGATGAGGAGTACTCCTAGACTACTGTCAAGACCAGGACCCGTTGAAACACCATGAGATTGCAAGACCGGGACTCCCGAAGAGTTGGACATGGCGTGCACTTCCAACTCAGTTAACTGCAAAAGTGTTCAGTGGGCGGTTTCGAGTGGGCAAGCGCATCAACAACCTTGAGCTGAGAGAAAGTAAGGGGCGATGGTGGGTATTCCCCAGCATTTATTTAAGGCTGAGACGACACCTTTCAAGTTCGACTCCAGAATCGGATAAGGAACGTCAAATATCCCCTTCTGACAAATAGACCCGAGCTTGGATTTGAACTTTGAAGTGCGGGAAAAAACTGAAAAAAAAAATCGAAAAGTCTGAAACGTTGTTAGAAAGTTGAAATGTTGACAGAATAATAATGGGCTGTACCCAACCTTTTCCCCATGAATTGAGGTAAGTCCCAACAGCCCATACGCTCTAGCTTGAGAATCCCAATCAGGGAAAATGTGATCAAGGGGAGGTGTTGTCGATCATCAACATGACAGACTGCACAATTTTCCAACACGACATGGCACGTTCCATCGACGTCCCAGAACCTTGTTTGCATGCCTTACGTTCGTCGGATCCGATTACCCTTCGTTTTCAATCACAGTAGCCCATCTCCACTGAAGGCAATAATAAAGCGCGAAGTACCAACCGTCGAGAATGAAGATGTATAGCAGCCCCAACGTATACATCGAGTCTGTTTGAACTTTGAAGAAACACTACGACTTCACCATCAGGAAAGGGTTGTTTTTGCATATTTGGCAGAGCGCGCTTGACAGTCTGGCTCTTTCGGAGAACCGAATAAGTATGCGTGCCTTACTCTAGAAAACCGCTTGATTGCCTTAACGCTCACATGCGGAGGAGAATTGGGAGTGTGTCCGTTCTCATCGAAAACTACACGCACGGAACTTATATCGGGCGTGGGTCACTTGGAGAAACGCTGAACTTGGAGATTCTTCGTCTGGCTCTGCGAACCTGGCTGTTCTGTATTTAAGCTCACTCTCCGCGAGGCACGACGAGACGAGCAGGCACTCAGCATAGCCCCTATGACCTGACACTCGGATTCCTATTCGAAGACGCCAGCCCTGGGGCTCGAGAAAGGTTAGATTAGTGTTCTTGCAACGCAGACCCGATGGTCCAATGAAGAGCGAAGAGACTAAGGAACGTGATAGCCCCATTGCAATGTATATGTAGAGAACTTGCTGGGTGACTTGAATTCTGTTACGCCAGAATTCTTTTACACTGTCACGGTGCGTATCGACTTCATATTCCGACTCTTATCCTCGTCTTAGAAAATGCACGACCGCCGTGTGCGGATCACCGTGACGTAGAACGCTACCTTGGCAATAATTCACCATGGATATGTCTTCTGATTTTCACCTTTCTCTCTCCCTATGAATTAGTATACTACGCCTTCCAGGCACCGGGATTGACATTGACAAACTGGACCGACTCTGAACATAGTATCATCAAGGTGGCCATTGGGCTGGGAAAAATGGATTCCTTTGCTTCTCCTCGACGTTTGCTTGACTGACTGTCCTCCTTCGACCACAGATTCCTTCCACTCAAATTCAAAAACCGGTTAAATAGTGTTGGTGTACATATCATACAAATGATTATGCTAATAATCGTGTCCTCTCGTCTGAACCACGATGTGGTTCTGCATGATCGACGCCCCCTCGGCCCCATCGACTGAGATTCTTCAAACTATCCATCCACCTCTTCCCACTTCCATTATCGTTCCTTCTATTCGAAATCCGAGTCCACAACCACCCAAACCCCACACCAGTTTCGTTCTTCTTAATCCTCTCAGTCCTCACCCGATGCTCTGCATCCACACAGACGACGACGGCCGCAACGGTTACGAAAATAGATGCGAGGGTCGTGCTCGCTGTGATCATGAACATGATGATCATCTGCAGTTTCGCGGCTTGATGGACGGAAGAGCCACCTAAGATGGCTCCGGTCATCATGCCTGGAATGGCAATTATCCCGAGGACACTGGAGAAGTTGGAAGCGTGCATTTAATGATGAGAGAGCGTGAATACGTGCCTCATGCTGTTGATTGGTGGAGTCAAGGCCAGTTTGAGGGCTTGAATGGCGATGGGCCTGCATGCCTCAAAACGAGAAGCGCCAAAGGCGAGATAAATCTCGACTTTATCTCTATTGTCTCTGAGTGTGTGGAAATCATAAAGCAACTATAAGTAAGGACGAAAAGACGCACTGAAACTCTTTGAGAATATAATTCAGTGCCACAATCATGCCTGAGATAGTTGCTCCGCAGAGCATTCCAACGATAGGTACTGCGGTGAATTCCCAAGAGTAAATTGATAAATGACCGGGTGATAGGTACAGACGCACTGAATTGAATGGGTGTCCAAAAGGGTTCGACAGACATTGCGAATCTGGTTCCAATAATTGCAATGGGAATCGTGGAGCCAAGCATGGCTCCTAACACTACAGTAAACTAAAAATGTATATTAGATTATCCAGAGCGTCATTAGACAAAAATATACCATATAGTCGAATCGGCGAGCAGCCTTGTTTACAACTAAGGAATGTGAAGGATTGAACTTGAACTTGAAAACAGGATCCTAGCTTACCAGTCTCTATCGTCCCCAACAGGTTTAAAACGACTTGCAGTAGCCATCAGAATCATTCTCGACTCCCAATAAATCAGTCTTACAAGCAATTCCTGCGACACTCCATGGGTTCTTATGTTCAAAAACGCGTTGCAGAACCGTTGCAACGACCGCAAGCTGGCCAATGCATCTCAATGCAGCCACTAAAAGTGAGAGACCAATGCCAAGTCGTAGAACCGTGGATACTCCGACATCGAAAAGTATGAATGCGAGACCGACTGCGACGTTTGTCCAAGTGAGATCAGTTGTGGATTCCATCTGCTCTCGGAGCTTGATGGGCGGTAATCAAAAACTCAATTGAAAGATTTTCGGCATAGTAGCCTGGGAAATAACGGATGAACCACAACCACCAAGGCTCTGTTATCCAGTCTACGTAAGTCGCTGAACTACCAATTCATACTGTAGATGTTGATGTTTCAGGCTGTTCGCCAATTCCTTCAAACCACCGTGACAGGATCAAGGTCCCATTCTCAGAAGGGGAACGATTGAGATGATGAAAAAATGATATCTAATGTTCCTTGTCTGATTCTGGATGTAAAGCCCATGGGTTAAATACTGGGGAATACCCACCATCGCCCCTTGCTGTTCTCCCAGCTCAGGTAAGTATGAAGCATGCTTTCCCTTTCGAATTCGACCACTTACCACTTTTCAGTTGACTGAGTTCATGTCCGACTCTTCGGGAGTCCGAGTCCTGCAAGCTCCTGGCATTTCTACGAGTTCTGGCCTCGACGGTAGTCTAGGGGCGGTCCTCATCGCTACTCTGCTGTCCATGTCGTGCGTGCGGCTTTTCCGTCGTTTTATTCGTGGGCTCATTGGCACACATTTAGTCTTTGGGGAGTAACTTGTGTACAAACATATGAGTACTTCTTGGATAACATAGATGGGGTGATCCAAAAGTCGATCGTGAGTCTTCTACTTCCTATCGTTTTCGATGGTACTGAGTTTCGCTGTAGGTTGCTTTCCTTTGGTATGCTTCGGATCTTTTCTGCACACTCCACTTACTTTTGTTTTTAATAGGGTTTTAGACACTCTCAGTTCAGCAATGCACTCCTACACGATCTACTATTTTTTGATTACAAACTTCGGAAATCCAGGAGCTCTGATGAAAGCTACCTGGCAAGTCCGAAATCCTACCACACCCGTTCCATGATCTCTGATTTGTTTCAGGGCTGTAAATTCCCAGCCTCTCGTCACAGTGAGCAGCGCGCTTTTGTTTAATTTTTTGTGTTGATCCCGGCCAGGCGGTCGCAACTTTTATAATCCGTACCATGTTTGCTCGTCGAATCTATACTCGTAAGCTATTTCCTCAATCTTTGGTTTCTTGCCTCTTTACAGCCCTGTAGTTAGCGAAAAGAATACTTTATTAACCACATATGTTGTAAGTCAATTGTGTTTAAACTCGTACCCATCTTATTTTCTGTCTCCAAGATGGTCATTTCCATATGCGACTTTGGTACTCATTTCTTCTCCTCGATGTTTCCCTTGGCTAACATAACTTTTCAGTCGTCAATCTCGTTATCGCAGGCAAGGGGTATGTCCTCTTCGTCAGCCTTTGTAATCGCTGATGGCTTTTCGAATTTCTCCAGATTCCGTGGAGCCACTTTCGGGGCAAAAGAAGATATATCTGTGATTTCTTTTTTTATTATTACTCCATCTCTTGACTTGACTGACAAGTCCCAGCGAATCCTATACCTTTCCTTTGCATTAGGCATTTTAAGTGAATCATCCGTCGCCGTTTCCCTTTGCTGGATTCTGCACAAGGCCAAAACAGGATTTCGCAGGCACGAACCAGATTTTTTCTGCTTCGATAAGAGCATCTCGCTGAACTCATGCGAAACATATAGAACGGACTCTCTCATCAGAATTCTGATGGTCTACGTGGTGAACACTGGTTTAATCGTTGCGTAAGTTTCAACAACTCAACTATGCACCTTTCGAAAGCTGACATGACTTGGTTCATTCAGTGTTGTGGCGACGCTGGCCATGATCACATATCTCGCTATGCCGAATACGATGGTCTCTTTTGGTAAGATCCAACAGCTTTTTTCTGGTGATACTTGATGATAACAAATTCTTCGAAATAGGATTTATGATGTTATTGCCAAAAAGTAATGTAGTCTTTGTCTGTCAACACAAGTGGTGCTAAGATTTTTTATTGTTATAAACAGTATACGTAAATGCTTATCTCGCTAGGTATGTTTCCCTTTTTCCGTTTCTTATTGTTGATGATGTTGATGGATTTACAAACAAAAGTCTTAACGCCAGAGGAAGATTGAGGGATATCTCGGACCCCTCTATGCGACTCTCTCAGCTGCGGACGGCGACACGCCCCAGTAGCTCAGTATTGACTGGTGTTGGCAGTCACACCAAGGTGAGCTCCGTTTTGCTCACTTTCTTTTCTTTTTTTTGATGGTGATTTTTGTAAAAGTCGGGATCTTCTCACAAGTCACCGATGGCCATAACGTTTGAAACTTCAGTAGAGCAAAAAGTGGATGCTTTATGAAGTTATATACCTATATATGTTGTTGGAGTTGCTTTTTGAATCAGATACGAATTTTTTTTTTACAAACGTGAAAGGGATTTTAATCTTTGTTTTATGTATATTTATGTTTCCCCACTGGTGTAACTTTGTTGGAGGATTGGGATATCAACCGAAGTCGCACAAACAATGAACGTTGCTCTTGGTCATAGAAGTACGTTATTTGAACAAGCATGTGAGAAAAGAAAAATAAATACTAGCTATAGGGCCGTGTGCAGCTCCGTGACTCGATGACAAAAACATATATATAGATGTTCAACTTGCATCATGATATCACCAGTGGAATCTGGATCGAGTGCACCAGGCCTTCAAGGCTTCAAATATGCTTCAGACCCCAGTCATTCTATGTATGTTTCTCGCCATACAAATGGTTTTGCAGGCTGTGTTAACCAACTATTTTAGACCGTGACGTAGTATGGTACCTAGGTACCTGAATTGAAGCCGTAGTGCACGAGGCACCGCCGGGCTGTCATTCAATCGAAGGACCTATGCTTTCAGCAGGTGATCTTGAACAACCATGAAGTTTTCAATCGAAATCGTGGGGGAACCTTGCCCGGTTTCTCGACATCTCATGTTATTCTGGCTGCTCATCTTTTATCTCTCCAGATGGGATGTACAGGCCGTACCTGTCCATGTTCTGCCCACTGCCGAGTCTCCGTTGTATGCAGTTTCCGGGACTGGTATCTACAGGCGAAGCATGTTCAGCATCGTCTGGAGCTGCCTTTCGACGGTCTTCATCTGCGTCTGGGTGTCGGTACACCCAAACATACCTCCTCGAAGCCAGAAGCGGGCACTATGGCGGCGCCTCAATCTGATGTTTTGGACGATTGTAGTTCCAGAACTGGTTCTTGCATGGGCTGTTCGCCAATGGTATGGGGCGAGGATGATCGCCAATAAGTACAAAAGTTAGTGAACTATTTCTCACAACGGATTGATCTAAGCAACAGACAAAATCGTTATGTAGGTCATGGATGGACGATGATGCATGGTCATTTCCTTATCATGGGCGGCTTTACACTTGTCCATGCGGATATCAATATGCCCAAGAAACCCACCAAACCGAAACTGTCCCTGAGTTTCAGGTTTTGGAGGAACGCCGTTGATAAGGAGCAAGGCAGTAGGGTCAGGAAAGGAGGACCATATGACGAAGAACAAGCCCACATCGTTGAGTTTCATAGCGAGCAGAACTCGGAGCGGAGTGTTACAACTCCTAGTGTGAGGCGACGCGAGTTGCGAAGTGTCCAAGATGACGACCGAAGCAGCAACGATACGGAGCCAAGAATCCACCCCAATTCCCAACGCATGAGTTATACTCCTGCGCCGCGTCCAACAGTCATAGCCATGCAACCACCGCCCATGCCTTATTTCTATGGTGCTCCTCCGCCGCTTTCACCAGGGGCCATGCCTCAGTTCTATCCTCCGCAGCCTTCGCCAAGAGTAATGCCTCAGTTCCATGGTATTCCTTCGCCGTCTTCGCCAGGACCCATGCCTCAGTTCTATCCTATAATACCACCCTCACCAGTCTCATCAATCCCAAGCTACAGATTACCACCATACCGCGATGAAAATGCAATTCCCGAAGTCTGGACACAAAGGGATGAAGAACAATGCCAGGGATCCGAGGAGGAGAAACAACATTATGAAAAGGCGAAACAAAAGTATGAGACGGATAAACAACGTTACGAAGCGGAGCATCAAAACTATGTTGAGGAAAAGCAACGCCACGATGACGAGAAAAGACACTACGAGGAGAGTCAGCGAGGATCGGAGGATCGGAGGAAATACGAGATAAGTCGACAGAAGCTCGAGTTGGTCCGACAAGCCTATGAGGAAGAACGATATCTCTACGAAGAGAGTCGGCGCCTCTACCAAGAAACTCGCGAAAGATATTGGCTATTCAGGTATTCTTCGAGGGAGATCAAACGGTGCTATGGAGAGATTCGGAAACGCGGAAATGGTGTGGAGATGCAACGAGTCTATGAGGAGGCCAATACTCTCTATCAGGAACAGACAAAGCGCCATGACAAGGAACGCAAAATGTACGACGACGTAAAATGGAGACACAAGGAGGCGAGGCAAAGCTACGAGGAAGCAAGAAAGCGCTCCAACAATACAAAACTGCGCAATAGAGGAGGAAGGCGCCATGGCCCCATGTTGGACGAAGGGGAGGACTCCAATGACGATTATGAGCGGGGGGAGTCGTCAAATTTTGGAGAGACGAAACGACGGTATGTGGAAGAAAATGAACGCTATGAGAAGGCAAGAGGTCGTTACAAGAAGGAGAGCCAAGTCTATGATGAAGCAACGGAGCGACATGAAGCAGCGACGGCACGCTACACCCAGGATTTCGAGGGCTGGATTGAGGAGGCGAACCAGTGCTATCAACAAGAAGAGCGACAATATCAGGCAGAGAAACGACAGTATGAGGAAGAGAAACAACGTTATGCAGAGGAGCGAGAGCATTACGAGGAGGCACGGCAACAATATGAGGATGAGAGGGGGGTATATGAGGGAGAACGGATGGCAAGTGCTGCAGTCCAACATAAGGGTGAGGAAGACGAGCGACGACGGTACGAAACTGAGAGACAGCAGTACGAGGACCGACGACTCCAATTCGAAAATGAATTGTGCAGCGAGGAACAGAAGCTCCGCCGCTACGAGACAGAATTACAACTGTATGAGCAGAAGGTCAAGGAGTACGAAACAAAATGCCAACATTATCAACTCGGACCGCTGTCTTTCGATCGCTTTCAACGATTGGTCCACGAGTCGAAAATTGATTTCCCCAAGATCACAATGGAAGAGATTCAAGACAAATCGAAAGCAGATTTTCTGTCAAAAGTGATCGCTATTTTACAAACGACGTGGTTCCTCTTTCAATGCGTTGCTCGTGGTGGTCAGGGTCTCGCGATAACCGAATTGGAGCTCGTTACGCTTGCATTGGCCAGTTTGAACGCTGCAACATACGCATGTTGGTGGAATAAGCCTCTTGGAGTGCAGGATCCAGCCAGGGTCTACTTGAAAATTGATGTTGACGAGACACAAGTAACTCCGGTGCTCGAACGTGTCCATAGAGTGCCAGAAGCCACGATTACAAGAGTTTTGGATACCATTCGTCGACTCCTAGCGACTTCCACCAAAAGATTCCTGGACACGCTTGGCCTTCCATTTGCAGGAGGGGGCAGCCTTTGTGGCCACTACTTTTTGTTAATCTGGGTGCCCTGCTTCCTCGTCTTCCTCATCGCCCTCATTTTTATCATCTTCCTTTCTCTTTTTCCACTTTCTATTGCGGTGCTGCTCAAGGTCATCAAGCCGACACCACCATCTGAGCCAGAACGATCACCTACAACCAGGCAGCTTATTGCGACTCGAATCATGTTCGCCCTTCGCAGCTACCATTACGAGCTCATCTCGGTTATCGGCAACTTTTTCCAAGATGGATTCAGTGGCGTTTGGAACAACCTGTTTAGCTTCTTCATCGGCCTGTTTATAATCTTCCCTTTATTCTTTCTTATTCTCGTTGTTTTCCTCGTCCTCCTCCTCCCGTTTTTTACTTTATCCTTCGTCGTCTCCTTCCTCTTTACCTCTGTCTTTGGAATCATCACAACAAACACCATCAATCCCGGTGCCACACAGGTTCCCTCATTTTACGCATGCAAGACCGACAGCGATCGCTATTCCCGAATGATCGTTTTCGCCTTTTTTGGAGTCATCTTTGGCGGGTTGCATTGCATCGGATGGAATTTCTCGTATCCAACTTCTTACGAACGGACATTGTGGCGCGTGGCCTCTCTGCTCATCACCCTTATACCAGTCATTGTGGCGCCCATCGATTATTTGCTGGCGAACATGAAGGAAGATCCTAAGCGATCGCTGTTTACGAGTCTGGGACTTTCTTTCTTGGATCTCGCCATGACCATCTTTCTCTTCACGTATGTGCCTGCAAGGCTCTCGCTCATTGCCCAGGCGTTTGCGTTGCTCAGGATACAACCTGAATCAACTTTCATCCCCGTGGATTGGACTCAATACATTCCTCATATATTAACACCGTAAGTAGTAGCTTTTGAAGCACCATTGATTTCCAAAAAAAGAAACCTTTTATCACTTCCATTAATTCCGAATTGCGTGACTTTATGCAGGATACGAAAAGGTTGTCGTCACACTGTATTAACTCGCAGCAGACTTGAGGCAGAGATCAACAATACCCATTGGGATGACAGCTTGACATCTGGACTCAGACTGACAGTCGGTGTGCTTGAGCAACAGTCAACCCCCCTGACCTTCTGGAATAACCCAAACCCCACTTGACCGTTTCCTTTCAGAAAATTTACAATGAGGGGTGAACTTTGCTTAGGAACTGCAAATCTTCTGGCGTACGCATTTTTCTTTCATGTGGTTCGATCTCAAGTTGATTGATAATCGAAATTTGATCGATGCTCAGCACAGGAGCATTCTTGATGCTCCTATTTGTTCACGTAGGTATTGTTCCCGAGACGTATTTCTTGTGATTGAACTAGATATTAGGTTGGGCAGTCAAATACTCGTCCTGGACCGCGTGGGGTATCGCTGGTTCGTCATCTTCTATGAATGATGTTGGCTAGTACTCGATTCAGCACTCCTTCAGCTCAAAGTCAACGCAAGCGCTTACAGGTAAAAATATCAAACTATTAACACTTCAATTGTTCGACGTTCATATGCCACCTAGTTCTGTTCTCCAAAGTTTGACCCGAACTCCCATATCAGCATTATACACTTCCAATCCCATCGCACCTCTCGGGTCACAAGCAGGCCTCAGGCAATACTATGAATTTGGGGTCTACTCCTACTGTGGTTTTATTTCTGCCGGCTCAGCCAATACGTCACCATCCTGGGTCAATTCCAGCCACACACCTAACCCTTCGATTGGACCAGGTGCTGGCATCTGCACTGGCACTAGGTTCAATAGACCCTTCACCCCTTACGATTACATGACATCGGATATGGTCTCCAACTATACACAATTGACAATCACCTATGTCCCAGGAACCGCATTCCGAAATTCAGGATACCTCAACCGCATAAGCAAAGTGGCTCGTTGGACATTGTTGTTCGGCACAATATCTTGTGTAATTTCAGTAGTCATGTACGTCTGCCCCGATTTTATTTTATTTTATTTTATATTTTTTATGAACCTTCGAAACAACAGGAGTTTATTTACACATACCCTGACGTTTATCCTGGCGGCTCTATGCTCGATCCTCAGTACTATCTGTCTTCTGATCGCATCAAGCAACTTCACGACCCTCGTTAATAAATGCAAAGAGATGAACTCTGTCCTAGCAAATAGCGATCAAAGAATACCGGTTGGAATCGTCGTGGGCGGTGGGAATGTTATTCCTTTGATGTGGGCTTCGGTTGTCTGCATGACGATGGCAACCATACCCTTCTTAATCTCGTAAGGATTTTTATTATGGAGAGTGGCACAATTACTAAAACCAACTACAGGTGCTGCACCTTTCGTGGGTAGCATGATACTATAGCGGGCTTCGCTCTGTTTTTCTTTCCTCGATTCAATCAGGTAACAATGTAATCAATTTAGTGTACACAATCTACATAACTATCAAGCGAAAGGCGATCTCCCTCACTGGCGGTACTGACTAGGAAGAGCCTCTGACAAATTCCTGCAGAGCGTCCCTATAGGAGGGTGAACCAAAAAATTGGTTGTAGCGGTTAAATTTTATTATTTTGAGTGACCCAGCACCTCACCGAGGCGACACGAGCATTTTACAATACGGGCTTCAAGTTTGCAGGTCGAAGCTTCAATACTTCAACTGGATCTTATTGTCGACACAGAAATTAGGCCGGAGTTCGAGAAACTTAGGGACAAGTTGGACAAAGCAGTATCTTTCGCTGATAAGGGAACCTGAAGGGAACAGACTGTTTCCCCGTTACCATCAACCGCAACTCAGTTGTCAATCACCAAAGATTTGGTAAGTTGCCGTTCTGGAATTCGGAGTAGCCAGCATGGGTTGTCCCTTTTGTTCTTGTAGGGTACCTAGAATAGTAGCTAGATAGGTAAGACATGGAAATGCAGAGAGCATAGTACTAGTACCTCAGTTAAAAAATAACCATACAACATATGTAGGAGCAACTCCTATGTCATAAAACCCTATGATTTGCCTAAGATAAGAAAATATCTAGAATATATTGTGTTGTGAAACGCAAGAAATTTAAGCGCGCAAATGGAATCACAGCCGTTTCAGATCTAATCTTGAAGATGCAATCTTGTCAATGATGAGCAGTTCCTGAGCTCCAAGTCAGTCATTACTGGATAGGGAGATGAAAAAAAGTACAGTCCCACCTACAACAACAAACGAGTGCCCACGTTAACTCCCAGTTGCCGTAAGGCTTGAACCTCGCCGCAATCGGGCCTCATGCCTAGTACTGATGAAGAATTGCATCCATGACCATATTACGGCTTTCACATCATTTAAATTGCAGGGTCATTCTCAAGAAAGTACGCTCGGACTTATCAGAGGGACGCCTGACGACCCAGTGTATGCTCATTACACAATCTGCGACGGGTACTACAACTTGGGTATGAAGCCAAGCGACTTTCCACAATTTAGAGAAGGCGAAAGGGAAGATAAATTCCGATCGTTCTTACGCGAACAATTTAAAGGTGCGTCTGATATACTGGAGTTCAACTCTCCATGATTGAATATTATCTGTGGCGAATGCCAGATGGAAGACAAACCACCAAACTATGATCACGCATCGACATATACGCACTTACTCAGTGATTCGACAATTAAAGGGAACTGTACAATGTTTTATTATGGAATTCATGAATCGCACCAGAAATCATCGCCATACTTCTGTTGTTCACGTCGGCATTAAGTGCTGAAAAGAATTCGAAAGCAGTCATATAAAGAAAATACAGAACTTCGTCTAAAATATCCATCAAAGATACTACTCAGATGCCAAGCGTCATAAAAATATAGAGGGTCTGGTAATTTGGATAACAATACACGGAGCGCAACACGGATAATGAAATAAAGCCACCTTACACGGCAACACCCCACAGATCATCTGGCAATCCTAGCATCCCACCAGGGTTCCCTATTCCAGATTCACCCGCATTCCTCCTTGGTGGACTCTCTAATATATGAGGTTTCTGTTCATCTTCGTCGTCCATCCCATCACCCGGACCTTCCTTCTTCTCCTCCGCAACCTTGGCACACTCTAGACCAGCTTCACTCTTCAGATGCCTATTCAATGCATCCATCCTCGCAAAGTTCTTCCCACAACCGTCACATATAAACGGTCGATAGTTGCTATGCAGCTGCTCGTGTCGTTTACAATCGTGCTGTCGTGCAAACCCTTTTTCGCATCCAGGCCAATGGCACTTGTATGGCTTCTGCTCGTAGTGGGAACGCATATGACCCTTGAGGTTAAACCCTCTCGTAAACGTGCTCCCACATCCAGGCACCGTACATTCGAATGTGGCTGCTTGCTTTCGACGCTTTATCGATGCGTTGGCTGTTCGTCCTGTAGTCACATTTTGCTTCGTTACAGGTCCACCAGAGTCACCAGCATTTAGTGATGTGATGGATTCCTCCCGATGGTGTCCGATTGAGGATGCGTCATCCCGTGCATACGCATTTCGGCCAGTAATTGCCACTTCTTCACCATATCCTGCGCTGACCGGTGGATCACCGATGCCAGGAATACCATCTACACCAACAGAGCTGACACCGACACCCAATCCGAGTCCTAAGCCACCACCCATGCCCAAGTTGTTACCAACATTGTTCAAGCCCATATCATTAATCTCGTCGAGCTCAGCATAATTGACCATTGGACTGGCACTGGGAGTCGGATAAGGACTCATTCGTCTACCGAGTGTGTTGGCATGGGGTGCAAGCTGATCGGCTTGTGTGCCCCAGACCTCTGCACCTCTTCCGGATCTTGAACCAGAAGAAGCGCGCCTTATGTGACCCATACCCGGGGATAATGATCTTTGCCCCTGGGGTTGTAAGCCAGGTGTCGAAGTCGATGGAAGATCGTTTGGGTGCAAGAATTGACTTTGTTGCTGTCGTTGGATGAAGTCGGCATGGCTGCTAGGCGGGAAGAGGAAGTGTGGGCCAGTGCCGCTGATTGAGTTTGATTGTCCGTGATACCCAGCGTTTGTGGAGGTGGGGATAGGCCTAATATCTTCGGAACGAGACTGACGATGGTATCGAGGAGCAGCCAAGGAATCAGAAACTGCTCGGCGGATGGGGTCTCCACCAGAATTTCCGCCGAACGTGAAAGTTTGGAGTTGTTGCCTGTGTTGGTCGTCGATATTCCGTAACCCACGGGGACCAAAGGCACCTTCCGAGAGGCCTAGCTGATTCTGAGAGTCGTCCAAGAACGAGTTATCTTTCCAACTATCCGATTGCCTCCCCTGTCTGATACCCGACGAGTCCTGGAAGTAATCACCCGTCGAAAGTTCGTTGGAACCAATATGAGGGGAGGCGAAAGGAGAAGGATGCTGCGCCGGTTGTTGGGGTTGTGGATATTGTTGAGAACCTATATCGCTGTCAGAAGTGACGAGGGGCACCCCTAGATAGGAGGATAGTAAATCGGTTGAGATAAGGATCCCAGAAACGAGTACTCACCTTGAGTAAGAGGTTCAAGTGTTTGTTGGAAGGGAGTGTGCTGACGAACACCCACATCGCCGCCTACAGGGGTGGCAGGTTCTATACTAAAAATCACATCGTCCTCTTTTTTGCAATTTCGAGCATTGATCTTGGGGACAGCAGTTGCCTCTGCTGAACCAAACGTCATACCAGGGGGCAATGTGAGGCGTGGAGGAGACTTGGGCTTCTGCAGTTCTGTTCCGATGTTTGGTGAATGGGTATTGGGCAATGGTTGTGAACCCCAACTTGGTGTGTGTACAGACATGTTCCCGAAGGAACTGAGGACATCTAGACGAGGAGAAGGTTGAAACGGGGGTTGAGGTGAGAGCGTACTGTGTTGTTGAGCGGATGGGGATGGCTGGTTGGACGCTACCGACGATGCGCGCGAATGGCGCCCACCATGTTTGTTATCATCGAGTCCGGGACTGCTCATGGGAGAGCCATGATCAAAGGGCGATCCACGAGCCCTTTGGGCGTCGGAGGCGTTACTACCGGGAGAATAGTGAGAAGATATGAAGTTTGAATCGGTTGGAAACATGAGCAAGGAACCCCCTTGGTTTGGTGCTTCGTATTCCGATGGCTCGTAATCGTTTACCCCTGATGCTGCAGTGGATCCGGATGGCAGATCTTGAAGAAACTCTAGGTCTACGAGTTCCGAGTGCTGAGAAAAGGGAGAATTGTAGTAGGAACCGTTATAAGAAGGAGTGTTCGGATATCCAGGAGAATGCAGAGGGTTGCTGCCCTGGATGTTGCTATCTGTGATACCAAAGGCCGAGTCAAATGGGGAGGTGTGGTCGAATTCGACAGAACGTGTTGGGGATGGCGGTACAAGGCCCCAGGTCGTTATATAGGGTGAGTCCCGGCTATCGTTTGGTTCCATCGCTGTGGATGACGACTAGAAAGGCGATGAATACGTTTGTTTTCGTTGTGGGTGGCAGTGAATGTCTTGTAAATTATTTGTTTGCTTGCGTTTGCACTGAACTTTCACACTCCGCTCCGTGTTTTACACCGCCTGCTCTCCGCTCGCTATTGGGCTGCCCTTCGCCCACTGATTGTACTGCGTGTTATCCACCGGTAATCCACCACCACCTCTACCTGAGTTTTGACTCTGTAACGAAACAGCTTTCTGTCAACGACAAGTTCCGCTGATCGCTTCTACCCAGTATTCAACTTTCGTGAAGAGGTGCATCGTCTCATCCTTTGTCCCATGGCTTCGAACGGATCACGGAACCAGCTTCTGCCAATCCGGAGGGCAACTTGGGCATTCCGATCAGCACAGCCATAATACACAATGGCATTGGCTTCGAGCATAGCCCAGATCCTCACCTTGATCGAGTAGAGTGCCACATTACCGAATCAATAAGAATATAGCATTTATCAAATATTTACGAACTCGTCCTTCCATCTCCACTTAATCCAGCATACAGTGCCGTCTCAAGCTTGGCCAAACACTCTCCGACTTCCTTGTCCAAGGTAGGTAACATCTGCATATGAAAGACTGCCGCAACCCCAGTTGTCGGGTCAATAAAGTGATGGGTGTTTGCCCATCCATACCCTGAGTGCAATTAGACATTGTGAAAAGGTTAGGTTTTACAAACTCACAGCAGCCGGAATATTTCTTTCTCCTCCCAGGCCAGTCCTTCGTATTCAAGGCAAGGGCCGTGCTCCATTGTGCACCTTCTGCCCAGGGCGAGCTAGGATGAGTAAACGATAGAAACCCGGTGATTGTCTTTTCTCCAACTTCATCAAGAGTCGGCGTGAATATACTGGAGACGATTTTCTTGCTAAAGATGGCGTTCGAAGCGGTCCCGGCTAAAGAAATAAATGGAATGTAGTCGGCGGTAATTACACAAACTCACCGTGTATTTGGAGCAGGTGCCGTAAGAGGGTCAAGTAGTCCCTCGGAGTAGAGTAGAGCCCTACTCCACCAAGCCTAAGGTACACTAGAGAGATAGCGTCAATTGAGTTGTAAATCGGCCAACTTGTCAGTGACCTTTATCAGGATCTGTCTCAAATACCCTTTGGTTGGGGTCGAGTAATTGAGGCTTGCCGTCTTTGCGAACGTTATATGGGACTTTGTTCTCCTCAAGTTCTGGAGTGAGGTAAAAGGTAGTAGTTTTTATTCCCAAAGGTTTGAAAATAATTTCTTTGCTGAATTATGATCAGGCCATTGTAATGGGTGAGTACATAGAACATACAAATATTCTTCCAATGTAACTCCTGTAACTTTCTCGATCACGAAACCGAGAACATCAGAACTAAACCCATAGCTAACTGCGGGGGAAAAAATTGTCAGATACCAGGGCAACACATTACGAGGAATCAGCCCACAATTAGAGCCCGGTTCGTGCTGGAGTGGAACACCAGGCAGGGGTCCCTACATTTATTTTGATCATCCCAACTGACAGCTGGAAGCAAAGCAAATCGATTTACCTTCACAAGGTTGAAAAACTCTCCGATCGGATCGTCTTTATTGTGCGGGGCGTTATACTGGGTGAGCTGCTTTTCAGGGTGCATCATAACATCCTTGATTGGATAATACATTCCGCTAGTAAAGTTCAGCAAGTGTTTGATTCTGATGATTTCCTTGGCGGGTACGAAGGACGGATCGTCTTTCATCACATTATCCAAGACAATCAAGTTGGTTAATTGAGGAACGTAATCGCTCACTGCGTCGTCCAGGTGAAGTTCGCCACGTTCGATGAGTTGCAGAGCGGTCAGCTATGCATAGTACTAGTATAAGAGCGGTTCAGAATAGCGGGATAGGACTGACGTGAGTGATCAACTTGGTCTGGCTGCATATCCAAAAGAGACTCTCAGGAGTGATTTTTCCACTCGATGGATCGTCCAAGACCTTGAATCCCCCTTCCTGAAAATAAATCTCCCCTTCAGCAGTCGTCGCCCCGAAGATGAACCCAGGCAAATTGGGATCCGCTCCTGCTTGGGCCTAGGCATACCAACTACACATCAGAGGTCCTTGAGTGAAAACGGATACTTACCGTCATCCGATCGAGATTTTCTTTGCCTGATGAGGTTAGGTATACCATCGTTGCAAATTATAACGGTGAAGTCTGGACTGGGGAAGAAATGGTCTTGTTTATGTAGCTGAGGGGGATTAGTCAACTGGGAGAGGACGGGAGAGGACCAACACTTGAAAGAAGTTGAAACCCATGTTTTAGTGCCTTATGACTCCTAGAAATAGAACCATCAACATCAGATCTCATGCACATGTACTACAGCCGCATTTGTATGAGAACAACTACATGCAACTTGTGGACAGATAACGGGTACAATAACAGACAGTGATCGCAAAACCAGAACTTGATGGTGATATCTGAGGTATAAGCACCTGCTCGGAAGCATCAGCATGTTCCAACCTCCCAATGATTCGTCGATCCGTCAATTTTCACTTATCTACACAATATAGAATTTCATCACTCAATACATACTAACACTAAAATATTATCATAATAAACAAGAGAGAGGGGCATATTGAGTCTCTCTTCGCTGATCATTAGGAGATAAAAACGAAGAAGAGGGTGACCTCGTCATGTCGACAGGCGACAGACAAGGACTCAGGTACTCAGGAGGGGGTCGGGATATGCTTCGAGGGGAAAGGAGGACAACACCCATCCTTGTCACATCGAAGTTTTGGCTGTAGTGTCAAAACGCTGTGCTCAAACACGGACCGGTCACCGGTCTAGAGTTAGAGTAATCCGAGTCCCATCATTCTCACACGTGCTCACGTGGCGAAAATATACCATTTATGGAAATAATCATAGAGGGTATTTCCCACATAAAATTTGCTTGGAAAGAAGAAGGACCCAAGCAATTCGTGAAATGTCGTTGACATGTTGTTCCATAAGTTTGGGCTTCTTAGGACCTATCTGAGTTTGAAAATCTGACTCGGACTCAAATGTAACATAACCAAGTAATTATGAAATTGCAAGTTGATATACGCTTTCGAGCGAAGTATGACGGAAGCGTTTAAAGCAACGACTTTGTGAGGATAATCCTGTCATGTGACCATTGGTTCTTTCTGCTTGACTTCGACCCCGCTGGCGGCTCACCAGCCGCCTTTTCTTTTCACCCACCCTCCTCTCCCTTTTCTCTCCTTTCAGCTTCACTGCCTCTTTGGTCTTGGTAAACTCATGTAGTGTTGTATCCTATATCCTATCTCGTACTAGTAACCACTTGGTGATCACACAGGCTGCAATAGTCGAGAATCCCACCCGCCCATTGCAGCCCACTTGGATACAGTGCATGGGGCCAGTTTTTACCACTGGTGGCCGGGAGCAGTGCTTTGCACTGTTACCCAACTCGCACCGCTTCATTCACCACATTTTTCTATGTTCAGCTAATCTATTGTTCTTTCATGTACTCTGTCACGGTCTTGCTGTCACATGCTGTGTTGACGACCGACGTACAAAGTTTGCAAGTTCCCCAAGAGCTGTGGAGACATTTTGAGTACAGAAAAGTATTTTTGAATTTTATTCAGTATGTTTTACCGTCTCAAATATATATATATTGGCTTCTAACATCGATATTCAGATGGGTGAAATAGTTCACCTGATCTGATTATGGAATTCCGAAAAAAAAGGGAATAGTTGTCTACACATATCAGGGCGTTCATACAATAATATGTTTTTGTATCTTGTCTTCGATTGATCCCTGATGTGGAGTCACGTGGACAAGCTCCGAGACGTATGCAGTTTAAACCTTGACTTCCATAAGTATAACACCACAATCTGCGGAGCTATGCTTGGGCGCTTTCTTTTCATCCCGTCTCATCTGACCCTGCAACCGACTCTTCTGAACACATAAGATGATAGCAGGGCATCACCCCAAAATTCCTACAGTTTTTCCATCCGAGATTACCGATTCCATCATCGACCATCTTCATACCGACATTGCAGCCCTCGGAACTTGTAGCATTGTTTGCTCCGAATGGCTCGTTCGCAGTCGACACCATATGTTTTACCGGATCCAGCTGTGGCCATGGCGTGTACATCGTTTTTTTGAGCTCGCGCACGAGACGCTATGTACTTTCACAAATCATGTGCGACGGATCGAGATGGATGATATGAGGACAAGGGCGGAAGAAAGGGAGGTTCGTAAAACAGGTTCTGAAACCGTGGACAGAGGCATGATGTTTGAAACGATGCTCCTACCCCATCCACCTTGTTTCGCAGGCGTAAAGTCCATCCAAATATCCAATGTGGACTGGACCTTCTTCTCGATGAATAAACAATCCACCCTCAGAAACAATCTTGCCAAGTTTATCAAGCTTGACCGTCTCGAGCTACAAGGCGTCGTTTTCCATGATCTACGGGAGGTGGTGCGCATTGTCAATGATTTGACGGCTCTCCAGCACCTTACTGCCAATATCTCGTTCAAGAAGTACCTCGAGCATACCATTTCTTTGGCAACGACGTTGCGATTTACGAGCGACTTGCGGAGCCTTGAGACCGGAACGGAGGATGGTATTGCCGCCATGCTTGGTTGTATTACAGCCTGCGGTGATGCGGAGAAGATACAGGTGCTGAAGCTGCATAATATCAAGCCTGGTCATCTTCCGTATATGAAATTATTGCTTAAAGAAGCAGGAAGAAACTTTCAACGAGTTGACCTTGGTTTTGCGAACGATAAGATTCCAATCATGAACCAAGGTGCATCTTTATCGGTCCTGCTGGCATGAGTCTAAATGTGCGCGTAGACGAACTCATCAACTCCATTGACTTGTCTCGGCTCCAAGGACTCTGCATCCTTCGCATTGGAGGCCTCACGGTACCTCGGAACAAATGCTCATCTATTCTCGGAGTCAGCAGCCTGGCCAACGTCCTTCAACGAATCGACTCGTCTTTCCTAGACGCCATTGAGATATCGTTTGACCTCTACCACGACTCTGACATGCTATGCATGGACTGGCGGCACTTGGAACGTGCATTGCTTGCCCTTCATTTCTTCAGCATGCGCCAAGTGCGCATATTTTTCGACATCGCGCCGGGAGTTCCAAAAGGGTTTTGGGAATCTGCAGAAAAGGTGATTTGCGGAGCTATGCCAGACCTCTATCGTCGTGGTGTCCTGAGGGTTCATGGGAACCTAAAAGGACAACTGACCCAGCAGGAATTCGAGGTAATTATCTGGTGCTAGTCAATTGCTTTGCTGACACCAACGTAGGGGTTGACGGAGATGTATGATGATCAAGTCGGTGATCTGAAAAACATCTCCTGGATCTGAGAAGGCCCCTCAGTGGGACTAGAACCCTGAACCATTTTCATCAGGGTGCAGTAGCAATAGTATTAGTAAAGGCACGGAATGATGCGTGACTGAATGTTGCAGATACGCGAGCACGGGCGGTTTGTAGTACATCAGTCTTGTTGTAGATGCAGCTACCTGCTCGTCTACATTTGGTGAAGAACTCATACGAGAGGTAAAACATAAGCTCGTACTAAGCCCTTACTGCTGCCAGTAAAATGTTATCTTTATTGAATTTCGTGGTCACGGTCTTGTCCATTACAGACAACACATACGAGAGTAAGTGGCTTGGGACTGCGTTAGCCAAGCATCTAAATCACTCAAGAGCGCCGCCATTGGTACAGACAAGACTCGGGAAACGGAAGCGAACTGTGAGCAATCCTTGTCCTACATAGAGGTCCAAGTTTCATCTGCCCAAATGTGGAATAAATTTCGTTTCTTGCAAATACTCTCGACCGCCCTTCTATTTGCACTATAACCAAGGACATAGATGAACGAATCCTTGTCATGCTGAGGTCATGTTCATTAGGAATATCTGTAAGGATGGCCTACAAGATTTCCGCAGCCATGAACTGCTGGTCCCTGGGATTAAGTACTATTTAGAAAGTAGACGGCGCTGTGGTGGTGAGATAAGCTTACCGTCATCACAGTACCATGTATTACATCCGAAGATAATATGTGCCACCACCTGGCCTACGTACAGGCGAGACAGTTATCTTGCTT
>Ga0307517_10004659_pt1 | contig 21023 bp, 17 predicted proteins | sample 23_EM_MG_FD_194515 | JGI IMG/M metagenome (GOLD analysis project Ga0307517, IMG submission 194515) | Populus trichocarpa ectomycorrhiza microbial communities from riparian zone in the Pacific Northwest, United States - 23_EM | ecosystem: Host-associated > Plants > Roots > Unclassified | place...
CCGCTGGAGACCTCCGCGACCCTGCCGCAGCCCGCGCGCGGCGAGGCCGTGCTCGCCGGGCACCGGCTCCTGCTGGACCAGGGGCGCCTGCAGGACGGCGACGAGGCGCTCGCCGGCACCCGGCATCCCGCCGTGGCCCGGCTCTCGGCCGCCACGGCGGCGGAGGCGGGTGTCACCGAGGGGCAGCTGGTCGAGGTCTCCGGCCCGGCCGGATCCGTGACGCTGCCGCTGGCGGTGACGGCGATGCCGGACCGGGTGGTGTGGCTGCCGCTCAACTCCGTCGGCGGGGGAGTGGCCTCCGATACGGGGGCCGCCCCCGGCCAGGTCGTCAAGGTCGGCGCTGCCGGGGCGGAGGTGACCCGATGAGCCCGAGCCCGGTTTCACAGCTCGCCGCCGAGGACCTGTCCATGTTCGGCACCGACCCCTGGTGGCTGGTGGTCGTCAAGGCGGTGTTCTGCTTCGCGTTCCTCATGCTGACCGTGCTCTTCTCGATCGTCTGGGAGCGCAAGGTCGTCGCGTGGATGCAGCTGCGCATCGGCCCCAACCGCCACGGCCCCTGGGGCATGCTCCAGTCGCTCGCCGACGGCGTGAAGCTGATGCTCAAGGAAGACCTGATCGTCAAGCGCGCCGACAAGGTCGTCTACGTCCTGGCGCCGATCATCGCGGCGATCCCGGCCTTCATGGCGATCGCCGTGATCCCCTTCGGCCCGGCGGACAACGAGGTGTCGATCTTCGGCCACCGGACGCCGATGCAGCTCACCGACCTCCCGATCGGCATCCTCTACATCCTGGCCACGGCCTCGATCGGCATCTACGGCATCGTGCTGGCCGGCTGGTCGTCGGGCTCGACGTATCCCCTGCTCGGGGGCCTGCGCTCCTGCGCGCAGATGATCTCGTACGAGATCGCGATGGGCGTTGCCTTCGCGTCGGTGTTCCTCTACTCCGGCTCGATGTCGACCTCGCAGATCGTCGCCTCGCAGCAGGACCGCTGGTACATCCTGCTTCTCCCGGTGTCGTTCATCATCTACATCGGGACGATGGTCGGCGAGACCAACCGCGCGCCCTTCGACATGCCGGAGTCCGAAGGCGACCTGGTGGGCGGCTTCAACACCGAGTACTCGTCGATCAAGTTCGCGCTCTTCATGCTCGCCGAGTACGTGAACATGGTGACGGTCTCGGCGGTGGCGACGACCCTCTTCCTGGGCGGCTGGCGGGCCCCGTACCCGATCAGCACGTTCTGGGAGGGAGCGAACCACGGCTGGTGGCCGATGCTGTGGTTCATCGTGAAGGTCCAGTTGCTGCTGTTCGGCTTCATCTGGCTGCGCGGCACGCTTCCCCGGGTCCGCTACGACCAGCTGATGAAGCTGGGCTGGAAGGTCCTGATCCCGGTCTCGATGGTCTGGCTGATGCTGGTCGCGACCGTGCGGGCGCTGCGCAACGAGAACTACGACTTCCAGCAGATCGTGCTCTATGTCGGCGGCGCCGTCGTCCTCGTCCTGCTGGTCTCGCTCGTGGTCGACGTCTTCCGCGACCGCGAGGAGAAGGACCGCAAGGCCGCCGAAAAGCTGGCGCCGCCCCAGGAGTTCGACCCGATGGCGGGCGGTTACCCGGTGCCGCCGCTGCCCGGGCAGACGCTGCCGCCGGTCCCGCGCAGGCGGTCCCGGCATGAGCGGGAGCTGATTGTCAGTGGTGGCGTGAATACTGACAGTGACGGAAAGGAGGCCGACGATGCCTGAGTTCCTTGGCCCGGTCGCGGGCTTCGGCGTGACCTTCAAGGCCATGTTCAAGAAGCGGCTGACCGAGCAGTATCCCGAGGAGAAGAAGCCGACCGCGCCGCGTTTCCACGGCCGGCACCAGCTCAACCGGCATCCGGACGGGCTGGAGAAGTGCATCGGCTGCGAGCTGTGCGCGTGGGCCTGTCCGGCGGACGCGATCTATGTCGAGGGCGCGGACAACACCGACGAGGAGCGTTACTCGCCGGGTGAGCGCTACGGCCGGGTCTACCAGATCAACTACGCGCGCTGCATTCTGTGCGGGCTGTGCATCGAGGCCTGCCCGACGCGGGCGCTGACGATGACGAACGAGTACGAACTCGCCGACAGCAGCCGCGAGTCGCTGATCTTCACCAAGGAGCAGCTGCTCTCGGGGCTGGAGGAAGGCATGGTCGACAGCCCGCACTCGATCTTCCCCGGCACGGACGAGGGCGACTACTACCGGGGCCTGGTCACCGAGGCCGCGCCCGGGACGGTGCGCCAGGTCGCGGTGTCCAAGGGCGAGGAGCCGAAGGCGGAGGGGGTGGAGGCATGATGAACGACCTTGCGGCCTACACGACCTCCACCGGCGAGGCCTTCCAGTTCTGGGTGCTGGGCACCGTGGCGGTGGTGGGCGCGCTCGGCACCGTACTGATGAAGAAGGCGGTGCACAGCGCACTGTCGCTCGCAGGGACGATGATCGTCCTGGCGGTCTTCTATCTGGCGCAGGGCGCGTACTTCCTGGGCGTCGTGCAGATCGTGGTCTACACGGGCGCGATCATGATGCTCTTCCTCTTCGTCGTGATGCTGGTCGGCATCACCGCCGCCGACTCGCTGAAGGAGACGCTGAAGGGGCAGCGCTGGCTGGCCGCCGTGTGCGGCATCGGCTTCGGGATCCTGCTGATCGCCGGCATCTCCAACGCGCAGCTCCATTCCTTCGCCGGGCTCGGCGAGGCCAACGCCAAGGGCAATGTCGAGGGCCTGGCGGCGCTGATCTTCACCAAGTACGTATGGGCCTTCGAGATCACCGGCGCGCTGCTGATCACGGCGGCCGTCGGCGCGATGGTCCTCACCCACCGGGAGCGCACCGAGCGCCGCCACACGCAGCGCGAGCTCTCCGAGCAGCGGGTGCGCGAGGGCAAGCAGGTGCCGCCGCTGCCTGCGCCGGGCGTGTACGCGCTGCACAACGCGGTGGACAACCCCGGCCTGCTGCCGGACGGCACCCCGTCCGCGCTGACCGTCAGCGACACGCTGCGGGCGCGCGGGCAGGTGCGGGACGTGTCGGGCGAGGCGCTCGACAGCCTGGCCGAGCTGGAACAGCGCTCGACCGAGCGACTCGGCCGTAAGGAGGTCGGTAAGTGAATCCGGTCAACTATCTGTATCTGTCGGCGCTGTTGTTCACCATCGGCGCGGCCGGGGTGCTGATCCGGCGCAACGCGATCGTCGTCTTCATGTGCATCGAGCTGATGCTGAACGCCTCCAACCTGGCGTTCGTCACCTTCTCCCGGCTGCACGGCAATCTGGACGGCCAGATCATCGCCTTCTTCACGATGGTCGTCGCCGCCGCGGAGGTGGTCGTGGGGCTCGCGATCATCGTGACGATCTTCCGCTCCCGCCACTCGGCCTCGGTCGACGACGCCAGCCTGATGAAGCTCTGAGGGGTAGCGACACTGTGGAGAACCTGATCGGACTGCTCGTCCTCGCCCCCCTGGTGGGTGCGGGTGTGCTGCTGACCGGTGGCCGGCGGCTCGACCGCACCGGCCACTGGATCGGCTGCGCCTTCGCGGCCACGTCCTTCGTCATCGGCGCGGTCCTCTTCGCCGACATGCTGAGCCGCTCCGGCGATGACCGGACGCTGACCTCGAACCTGTACACCTGGGTCCCGGTCGGTGGCTTCCAGGCCGACGTCGCCTTCCAGTTGGACCAGCTGTCGATGACCTTTGTCCTTCTGATCAGTGGTGTGGGCACGCTCATCCACATCTACTCGATCGGCTACATGGAGCACGACGAGCGCCGCCGCCGCTTCTTCGGCTATCTCAACCTCTTCCTCGCGGCGATGCTGCTGCTGGTCCTCGCGAACAACTACCTGCTGCTGTACGTCGGCTGGGAGGGCGTCGGTCTCGCCTCCTACCTGCTGATCGGCTTCTGGCAGCACAAGCCGAGCGCGGCCACGGCGGCCAAGAAGGCGTTCATCGTCAACCGCGTCGGCGATGTCGGTCTCTCGATCGCGATCATGCTGATGTTCACCACCTTCGGCACCTTCTCCTTCCAGCCGGTCTTCGAGGCCGTCGGCAAGGCGCACGAGGGCATCCTCACCGGCATCGGCCTCATGCTGCTGCTCGCCGCCTGCGGCAAGTCGGCCCAGGTGCCGCTCCAGTCCTGGCTCGGTGACGCGATGGAGGGCCCGACCCCGGTCTCGGCCCTCATCCACGCGGCCACCATGGTGACGGCGGGCGTGTACCTGATCACCCGTTCCGGGGCGATCTTCAACGCGGCACCCGACGCCCAGTTGGCGGTCGTCACGGTCGGCGCGGTCACGCTGCTCTTCGGTGCGATCGTCGGTTGTGCGAAGGACGACATCAAGAAGGCCCTGGCCGGGTCGACCATGTCGCAGATCGGCTACATGATCCTCGCGGCGGGGCTGGGCCCCATCGGCTATGTGTTCGCGATCATGCACCTGGTCACGCACGGCTTCTTCAAGGCCGGCCTCTTCCTCGGCGCGGGCTCCGTCATGCACGGCATGAACGACGAGGTCGACATGCGCAAGTACGGAGGCCTGCGCAAGTACATGCCGGTCACCTTCGTCACCTTCGGGCTCGGCTATCTGGCGATCATCGGTTTCCCGGGCCTGTCCGGATTCTTCTCCAAGGACAAGATCATCGAGGCCGCCTTCGCCAAGGGCGGCACGGAGGGCTGGATCCTCGGCGGCGTTGCCATGCTGGGCGCGGCGATCACCGCGTTCTACATGACGCGCGTGATGCTGATGACCTTCTTCGGCGAGAAGCGGTGGGAGCCGGACGCCGAGGGCCATGACCCGCACCCGCACGAGTCGCCCAGGTCCATGACGATCCCCATGGTCATCCTGGCCTTCGGCTCGGTCTTCGCGGGCGGGCTGTTCAGCCTCAACGAGTCCTTCCTGAAGTGGCTGGAACCCGTCACCGGTCACGAAGAGGGCCATTCCCCGCTCAGCGCGGGCGCCGTCACGGCCGGCACCATGGTCGTCCTCGTCATCGGCGTCGCCCTGGCCTGGCTGATGTACGGGCGCAGGCCCGTCCCCGCCGTCGCCCCGCGCGGCTCGCTGCTCACCCGGGCGGCCCGCCGCGATCTGTACCAGGACGACTTCAACCACGTCGTGCTGGTGCGCGGCGGCGAGCACCTCACCCGAAGCCTGGTCTACGTCGACGTCAAGGGCGTCGACGGTGTCGTCAACGGCACGGCCGCCGCGGTCGGCGGCCTGTCGGGCCGGATGCGGCGCCTGCAGAACGGCTACGTACGGTCCTACGCGGTTTCCATGCTGGGCGGCACCGCAGTACTGGTTGCGGCAGTGCTCTTGATGCGAGGAGTCGCCTGATGTCCTTTCCACTCCTTACCGCGACCGCCGCCCTGCCGGCGCTCGGCGCGATCGCCACGGCCGCCGTGCCGCCGGCGAAGCGGGCCGGTGCCAAATGGCTGGCGCTGGGCTTCTCGCTGGCGACGTTCGTGCTGGCCGCGATCGTCGTCGTACGGTTCGACCCGGGCGGGGCGCGCTATCAGCTGACCGAGTCGCACGCGTGGATCGCGGACTTCGGGGTCCGGTACGAACTCGGGGTCGACGGCATCGCGGTGGCCCTGATCGGGCTCACGGCGCTGCTGATCCCCTTCGTCATCGCCGCCGCCTGGCATGACGCGGACCCGCTCGAAGAGGTCAACCCCAACCGCCGCTGGCGGCCGACGCAGGGCTTCTTCGCGCTGATCCTGCTGGTCGAGGCGATGGTGCTGATCTCCTTCGAGGCGACCGACGTCTTCGTCTTCTACATCTTCTTCGAAGCCATGCTCATCCCGATGTACTTCCTCATCGGAGGCTTCGGCGACCGCGCCCACGAGCACGGCGAGGAGGAAGCGGCCCGCCAGCGCTCGTACGCGGCGGTGAAGTTCCTGCTCTACAACCTGGCCGGCGGCCTGATCATGCTGGCCGCCGTCATCGGGCTGTACGTGGTCACCGCCGACCAGCTCGGCACCGGCACCTTCTCCCTCCAGGAGATCCTCCAGGCCCGGGCGGCCGGCAAGCTGGACATGTCGTCGACCGCGGAGCGGGCGCTGTTCCTCGGCTTCTTCTTCGCCTTCGCCGTCAAGGCGCCGCTGTGGCCGCTGCACACCTGGCTGCCCAACGCGATGCAGGAGTCCACGGCCCCGGTCGCCGTCCTGATCACCGCGGTCGTCGACAAGGTCGGCACCTTCGCGATGCTGCGCTACTGCCTCCAGCTCTTCCCGGAGGCCAGCAAGTGGGCCACCCCGGTGATCCTGGTCCTGGCCGTCATCGGCATCATCTACGGCGCGCTGCTGGCCGTCGGCCAGCGGGACATCAAGCGGCTGGTCGCGTACGCGTCGATCTCGCACTTCGGCTTCATCATCCTGGGCATCTTCGCGATGACCTCCCAGGGCCAGAGCGGCGCGACGCTCTACATGGTCAACCACGGGATCTCGACAGCCGCCCTGATGCTCGTGGCGGGCTTCCTGATCACCCGGCGCGGCTCCCGCCTCATCGCGGACTACGGCGGGGTGCAGAAGGTGGCGCCGGTGCTGGCGGGCACCTTCCTGATCGGCGGTCTGGCCACGCTGTCGCTGCCGGGGCTGGCACCGTTCGTCAGCGAGTTCCTGGTCCTGGTGGGCACGTTCAGCCGCTATCCGGCGCTGGGCATCATCGCCACCGTCGGCATCGTCCTCGCCGCGCTGTACGTCCTCGTCCTCTACCAGCGGACGATGACCGGCCCGGTGAAGGCCGGCGTCGAGGGCATGCCCGACCTCAAGGTCCGTGAACTCGCCGTCGTGGCACCGCTGATCGCGCTGCTGCTGCTCCTCGGCGTGTACCCGAAGCCGGTGACCGACATCGTGAACCCGGCGGTCCAGCAGACGCTCTCCGATGTGCACAAGACCGACCCCAAGCCGGCGCTGGAGGCTTCCAAGTGAGCAACGTGAATGTTGTCCACAGCCTGTGGACAACGGCGGCCGATTCCGCCGACAAGATCCAGGCCCCGAAGATCGAGTATGCCCAGCTGGCCCCCGTGCTGATCGTCTTCGGCGCGGCGGTCATCGGGATCATGATCGAGGCCTTCCTGCCCCGGCGCTCCCGCTACCTCGCGCAGGTCGGCGTCAGCATCCTCGGCATGGCCGCCGCGTTCGCCGCCGTCGTGGCGCTGGCGGCCGGCGGGTACGCGAGCACGAAGGCGCACATCGCGGCCATGGGCGCGGTCGCGGTCGACGGACCGGCGCTGTTCCTGCAGGGCACGGTCCTGCTGGTCGGCATCGTCGCCGTCTTCACCTTCGCCGAGCGGCGGCTCGACCCCAAGGCGCACGGCAGGCATGTCGACTCCTTCGCCGCGCAGGGCTCGGCGATCCCCGGCAGCGACCAGGAGAAGGACGCGGTCAAGGCCGGGTTCACCACCACCGAGGTCTTCCCGCTGCTGCTCTTCGCGGTGGGCGGCATGCTGGTCTTCCCGGCCGCCAACGACCTGCTGACCCTGTTCGTGGCCCTGGAGGTCTTCTCCCTCCCGCTCTACCTGCTCTGCGCCCTGGCCCGCCGCCGGCGCGTCATGTCGCAGGAGGCGGCCGTCAAGTACTTCCTGCTCGGCGCCTTCTCCTCCGCCTTCCTGCTCTTCGGCATCGCCCTGCTCTACGGCTACGCGGGCACGGTCACGTACTCCGGCATCGCCTCCGTCATCGACGGCAGCGCCACCCTCACCCCGGCCCTGGCCAACTCCTCGGCCAACGACGCGCTGCTGCTCATCGGCACCGCCCTGGTCGTCATGGGCCTGCTCTTCAAGGTCGGCGCCGTCCCCTTCCACATGTGGACGCCCGACGTCTACGAGGGCGCCCCGACGCCCGTCACCGGCTTCATGGCGGCGGCCACGAAGGTCGCGGCCTTCGGCGCCCTGCTGAGGCTGCTGTACGTCGTCCTGCCGGAACTGCGCTGGGACTGGCGGCCGGTGCTGTGGGGCGTGGCCATCCTGACGATGCTGGCCGGTGCGATCATCGCCGTCACCCAGACGGATGTGAAGCGGCTCCTCGCGTACTCCTCCATCGCGCACGCGGGCTTCATCCTCGCCGGCGTCATCGCCACCTCCCCGGACGGCGTCTCGTCCGTGCTGTTCTACCTGGCGGCCTACTCCTTCGTGACGCTCGGCGCGTTCGCCGTCGTGACCCTCGTACGGGACGCGGGCGGTGAGGCGACGCACCTGTCGCGCTGGGCCGGGCTCGGGCGCCGGTCGCCGCTGGTCGCGGCCGTGTTCGCGGTGTTCCTGCTGGCCTTCGCGGGCATTCCGCTGACCTCCGGATTCGCGGGGAAGTTCGCGGTGTTCAAGGCGGCGGCGCAGGGCGGCGCGGTGCCGCTGGTGATCGTGGGTGTGATCTCCTCGGCGATCGCGGCCTTCTTCTACATCCGCGTCATCGTCCTGATGTTCTTCAGCGAGCCCAAGGCCGACGGCCCGACGGTCGCGGTGCCCTCGCCGCTGACCTCCGCGGCCATCGCCATCGGGGTCGCGGTGACGATCGTGCTGGGCGTGGCGCCGCAGTACTTCCTGGATCTGGCGGGCCAGGCAGGGGTGTTCGTGCGGTAGCGGCTGTTCTACGCGGAAGTGGCGCCCCGGGGTCGGCGGATCCCGGGGCGCCGTCATGTGCCTAAAGAGTTCGCAATGTCCGAAAAAGTCTTGCCGGAATGCTCAATTCGGGCTTAGCTTCCTAAGTGGTCATGGTCGGGGTGGGCCGTTGGATACCGTGACCATTGGGGGGAACAGTGGCGAGTTCCGCGTTTGCGATCAATGCTGCCGTACCAGGACTTATCGTCAAGATCGGTGACTACCCGCTGCACCACGGCGGCGTGGGCGCCATCCGCAGCCTCGGCCGTCTCGGCGTGCCCATGTACGCCATCACCGAGGACCGACATACTCCCGCCGCCGCCTCACGCTATCTGCGCGGCCGCTTCGTGTGGCCGACGACCGGTCTGGAACCGGCCGGGAAGCTGGTCGAGGGGCTGCGGCGGATCGGCCGGCGCATCGGGCGGCCGACGATGCTGATCCCGACCGACGAAGAGGCGGCCGTGCTCATCGCCGAGCACGCCGACGAGTTATCGGCCGGGCCCCCGGGATTCCTCTTCCCCCGGATGGAGGACCCGGCCCTGTCGCGGCGGCTGGCCAGCAAGCAGGGGTTGCACGAGCTGTGCGCGCAGTACGGGGTGCCCTCGCCCAACGCTGCCTTCCCGGAGTCGTACGCGGAGGTCGAGGCGTACGCGTCCACCGCCCGCTTCCCGGTGGTCGCCAAGAACCGGGAGGCCTTCGAGCGCCGCCGGGCCCCGGCGGTGCGCGGCACGACCCGGATCGCCGGGCCGCGCGAGCTGCTGGAACTGGCCCGTGGCTGGGGGGAGCGGCCGGGGGTGATCCTGCAGGAGTACCTGCCGCGCGAGGACGCGGAGGACTGGATCGTGCACGCGTATTTCGGCTCGGGGGAGCCGGTGCTGTTCACTGGGGTCAAGGTCCGCTCATGGCCGCCGCATGCCGGGATGACGGCCTGCGCGTATGTGGTGGCCAACCCCGAACTCGCCGAACTGGCAGGCCAGTTCTGCAAGTCCGTCGGCTTCCAGGGCATCGCCGACCTCGACTGGCGCTACGACCGCCGTGACGGCCGCTACAAGCTCCTCGACTTCAACCCCCGGATGGGCGCCCAGTTCCGGCTCTTCGAGTCGGCGGCCGGCATCGATGTCGTACGCGCCCAGCACCTCGATCTGACCGGCCAGGACATCCCGCGCGCCCCGCAGCGCGAGGCGCACCGCTTCATCGTCGAGAACATCGACCTGCCCGCCCTGCTGGCGTACCGCCGCAGCGGCTACACCACCCCGCACGCCCCGGCCCGGGCGAGCGGCACCGAGCTGGCGTGGCTGGCCCGGGACGACCTCAAGCCCTTCGCCGTGATGCTCGCCCGGTTCGTACGGCCGGGCGCCGCCCATCTGCTGCAGATGTACCGCACCCGCGCCCGCGCCAGTACCGGCAACAGCATCCGAAAGGACGGCACATGACCTCCGTACCCGTATCCGTGGCTGTGATCGGGGCCGGTCCCTACGGCCTGTCGACCGCCGCCCACCTGCGGGCACTCGGTGTGTCCGTCCGGGTCTTCGGCAGCCCGATGGTGAGCTGGGCGGAGCAGATGCCGGCCGGGATGCTGCTGAAGTCCACGCCGCTCGCCTCCAACATCTCGGCGGCCGTGCCCGGCCACACCCTCCAGGACTTCGGTCGCGAGCTGGGCGAGCAGCCGCTCGTGACGGACTGGGACATCATCCCGGTCGACACCTTCATCGGCTACGGACGCTGGTTCCAGGAGCGGCTCGTCCCCGACCTGGAGCAGGTACGGGTGGTGTCGGTGGACCGGCGCGGCGCTCTGTTCGACCTCAAGCTCGACTCCGGCGAGCAGTTCCAGGCGCGGGCGGTGGTCGTCGCCACCGGGCTGCACGGCTTCGCGCACGTGCCGGAGGTGCTGCGGGGCGTCGTTCCCGACGGGCCGTCGTCGGCCGGATCCGTCTCGCACAGCTCCCAGCACCCCGACCTGGGGCGCCTGGGAGGGCGGGAGGTCATCGTCGTAGGCGCCGGGCAGTCAGCGCTGGAGAGCTCCGCGCTGCTGGCCGAGGCCGGCGCCCGGGTCCGCCTGCTCGCCCGCGGCCGCCGGCGCGGCACAGTGGGCTTCGGCGTCGCGCCGGACCGCCAGCCGCGGCTGCGCCCCGAGTCCCCCTTCGGGCGGGCCTGGTCGCTCTACGCCTTCAGCTACCACGCCCAGGCCTTCCGCCACCTGCCCGCCCCGACCCGGCTCTACCTGGTGCGGCGGGTCCTCGGCCCGCTCGGCGCGTGGTGGCTGCGCGAGCGCTTCGAGGGCAAGGTGCGGGTCTCCACGGGGCACGAGATCCGGGGGGCCCGCACCGATTCCGCCACGGGCCGCGTCGTGCTGTCCACGGCCGCGCCCGGCGGCCGCGCGGGTGAGTTCGCCGCCGACCATGTGCTCGCCGCCACCGGCTACCGCGTCGACCTCGACGCGCTCGGCTTCCTCAGCCCCGAGCTGCGGGCCCGGCTCGCCCGGGTCGGCCGCACCGGCTCCCCCCGCCTCGGCGCCGATTTCGGCTCCTCCGTCCCGGGGCTCTTCTTCACCGGACTGCCCGCCGCGGCCACCTTCGGTCCCGTACTGCGCTTCGTGTGCGGTACGGAATGGGCCTCCCCGCGCCTCGCGAAGGCGGTCGCGGCGGGCGTTGCCTGAGCCCCGCAGGGGGACACCGAGCCCCGCCGGGGGGCTCTCCTGCCGGGCGCGCCGGGTGACGGGCAGGCGCTCCGCGACCGCGGAACGCCTGCCCATAACCGGCCACTCCGGCGGGGCAAAAGCCGTGAAGGGCCATGCCCCCGCAGCGATCGCGAAGCGACCGGTTACGCTGCCGGTGTAGACAGCGCACTACGCCGTGCCACGCCAGCAGCCGCGGAAGCGATCTCAGCGACAGGAGAATCCCTCGTGACGACCGTCGTCGTGCCCTTCGGGCTGAGCGTCCGGGACGAGGCCCTTGAGGCCGACATCCAGGCTGGGCTGTCGGCCGTCGAGGCAGGCCTGCTGGAGGCCACGAAGAGCGACGTGCCGTTCATCGCGGAGGCGGCGCGGCATCTGGTACGCGCCGGCGGGAAGCGGTTCCGGCCGCTGCTGGTGATGCTGGCGGCGCAGTTCGGGGACCCGCACGCGCCCGGGATCGTTCCGTCGGCGGTCGTGGTGGAGCTGACGCACCTGGCGACGCTGTACCACGACGACGTGATGGACGAGGCGGAGGTCCGCCGGGGCGTGCCCAGCGCGAACGCCCGCTGGGACAACTCGGTCGCGGTGCTCACCGGCGACTTCCTGTTCTCCAAGGCGTCCCGCATACTGGCCGACCTCGGGCCGGAGGCCGTACGGATTCAGTCGGAGGCCTTCGAGCGGCTGGTCACCGGCCAGATCCTGGAGACCATCGGCCCGCGCGAGGGTCGGGACCCGATCGAGCACTACCTGGATGTGATCTCCGGGAAGGCCAGCTCGCTGACCGCCGTGTCGGGCCGCTTCGGCGCGCTGATGTCGGGCGCGGACGAGACGGTCGTCGACATCCTCACGCAGTACGGGGAGCGCCTGGGCACCGCGTTCCAGCTCGCGGACGACATCCTGGACATCGCGAGCGACAGTCACGAGTCCGGCAAGACCCCGGGCACGGACCTGCGCGAGGGCGTGCCGACCCTTCCCGTACTCCACCTGCGCTCGCAGGTCGCCAAGGCCAACGGCTCGGCGTCCGCCGACGACCGGCGGCTGTGCGAGTTGCTCGACGGCGACCTCACGGACGACGGCCGCCACGCCGAGGCGCTGAAGCTGATGCGCGCCCACCCGGCGCTGGAGCAGGCCCGCAAGGACACGGTGCGGTACGCGGAGGAGGCACGGGCCACGCTGGCCCCGCTGCCGGACTGCTCGGCCAAGGCCGCGCTCGCGGGGCTCTGCGAAGCGGTGGTCCACCGCGCGGGGTGAACCGCGAGGAGTGAGGCGTGCGTGGCGCTTGGTGAGCGCAGCACAGTAGCCGACCCGGGCGATGAAACACGAATTATGTCCACGGGCGGGTGAAACGGGCCGACTTGGCTGGCTCGGAACGTATGTGGCGGAGCAGTCTTCTTAACTCAGGTCGCATTCCGTTCCGACAGATGAGTTAGAGCCTTGTTGATCAGCCCGACCCTGGACGCCCGCTCCGCGGCCGGTCTCGTACGGCGGTGGCGGCAGTCCTCGGACCCGGGAGAGCTCGCCGGGATCTACGACGGCCTTCGCGCCGCCGGACCGCTCGTCCCCACCCACTGGAACGCGCTGCTGGTCACCGGCTACGACGACTGCCGCCAGGTCCTCGCCGACCGGACGTGGCACACGCTCGGCGCCCGCTGGCGCGACGCCAACCGCCCCGGCTGGCGGCGCAGCGCGAGCACCGTGGCGCTGTGCGAGACCCCGCTGCAGCAGGACCCGCCCGAGCACACCGAGCGCCGCCGCCCGCTGACCGCCGCCCTGTCCCCCCGGGCCATGACGGACGGCGCCGCCGCCCTGGTGGAGCCGCTCGTGGACGCGTACGTACGCGCCTTCGCCGACCGGATCCGCGGCCACGGCCCCGCCGACATCGTGGCCGCCGTCTGCCGCCCCCTGCCGACCGCCGTGCTGGCCGGGCTGGTGGGGCTCCCGCCGGAGGTCGACCTGGCCTGGCTGGCCGCCGAGAGCCTGGCCATGGTGCGGGTCGAGGAGCTGGCCAGCCCGCCCAGTGTCGTACGCCGGGCCGACGAGGCCGCCATCGCCCAACTGGCCTGCTACGACCGCATCCTGGCCGAGCGCGTCCGCAGGCCCGCCGGGGACCTGCTGTCCCGCTGGGCGGCCGAGGACCGGGGCGGGGCCCGGCATGTGCTGCTCACGCTGTTCTCGGCCGGGGTGCCGACCACCGCGGCGCTGCTGGCGGGGCTGGCACACGCCCTGGTGACGTATCCGGGCCTCGCGGAAAGGATCCGCCAGGAGCAGGAGCAGGAGCAGGAGCAGGCACCGGGATCAGGATCCGTCGAGCGCCTCACGGACGAGCTGCTGCGCTGGGACCCGCCCGGCCGGGTGGTGACCAGGGTCGCCGCCGCCGACACCGAACTCGGCGGCCGGACGCTGCCCGCCGGGCAGGTCGTCCACGCCCTCATCGGCGCGGCCCACCGCGACCCGGACGTCTTCACCGACCCGCACACCTTCGACCCGTACCGGGCGCCCCAGCGGCTGCTGGCCTTCGGCTCGGGGCTGCACTACTGCCTGGGGACCCATCTGGCCCGTGCGCAGGCCACCGCCTTCGTACGGGCCTTCGCCCGCGAACTGCCCGGCGCGCGCCCGGCCGGGCCGCCGGTGCGGCAGCCGGGACCGAGCATGGCCGACATCACCCGACTGCCCATCACCCGACTGCCCATCACGCGTTGAGGAGAGACAAGTGGCGGATATCTTCGACAAGCATCTGTCGTCGTTCGCCCGGGCCCTGACGGAGACCGGACCACGGCCCTTCAGCCGCCCGCTCACCGCCATCGGCGAAGGCGAGGCCCTGGTCGACGGCGTACGCGTGGTCATGACCGCCTGCAACGACTACCTCGGCCTGTCCGCCGACCCGCGCGTGACGGCCGCCGCCGCCAAGGCCGCGGGGGAGTACGGCACCTCCTGCTCCGGCAGCCGGCTGGTCTGCGGGACGCTGCCGCTGCACGAGGAGCTGGAGGCTCGGATGGCCGCGTTCCTCGGCCGCGAGGCCGCGATCGTGACCACGACCGGCTTCCAGGCGAATCTGGCCCTGACCCCGCTGTTCGGCAGGGGCGACCTGGTCTTCAGCGACGCGGCCAACCACGCCTCCCTCGTCGACGCCATCCGGCTCGGCGCCGCCGCCAAGCGGCTGTACGCCCACTCCGACATGGCCGACCTGGAGCGGCAGCTCGCGGCGGCGGACCCCGGCACCGCCAAGATCATCGTCACCGACGGGCTGTTCTCCATGGAGGGCGACCTGTGCCGGCTCCCCGAGCTCACCGTCCTCGCCCGCCGCCACGGCGCCCGCCTCGTCGTGGACGGCGCCCACGACATCGGGCTGCTGGGCCCCGGCGGGCGCGGCGTGGCCGAGCACTTCGGCCTGCCGGACGCCGTCGACCTGTACACCGGCACCCTCTCCAAGTGCTTCGGCTCGGTGGGCGGCGTACTGGCCGGCCCCGCGAGCATCATCAACTACCTGCGCTACACGGCCCGCCCGGTCATCTTCACCGCCTCGATGCCGCCCGCCGCCCTCGCCGCCGCCCTCGCCGCGCTGGACATCATCGAGGCGGAACCCGAACGCCGCATGCGCGTGCTGGATCTGGCCGGACGCCTGCGCAGCGGGCTGCGCGAGCTCGGCCTGAGTACGGGCGGGGCGGAAGGCGAGCCGGAAGCCGTGACCCCCATCGTCCCGGTGCACATCGGCGACGAGGAACTCTGCGCGCGCATGTGGGGCCTGCTCCTCGACGAAGGCGTGTTCGCGCATGCCGTGGTCGCCCCCGCCGTCCCGATGGGCCGGGCGCTGATCCGGCTCTCCGTACAGGCCACCCACACCGACGACCACCTCTCCCGGATCCTGGACGCCTTCGCCGCGGCGGGCCGCCGCCTGGGTCTGATCCCGGGGGCCCGCCCCCTCCCGCGCCAGGCACGGCCGGCCGACGTAATGAGCGCACGATGACCGACCTCACCGTCACCCCCGTAAGCGGCCGGGCCGACACCACCGCCTTCATCCGCCTCCCGTACGCCGTCTACCGCGACGACCCGCACTGGGTGGCCCCCCTGGAGCGCGAGCGGCGCGCCTTCCTCGACCCGGGCCGCAACCCGTTCCACGACAACGGCACCGTCCAGCTCTTCCTCGCGCGCCGGTCGGGCAAGGTGGTGGGCCGTATCGCCGCCGTCGTCGACCCCCGCTTCACCGAGCGGCACGACCCGAAGTGCGGCCACTTCGGCCTGTTCGAGTGCGCCGACGACCCCGAGGCCGCCGCCGCCCTCTTCGACACGGCCGCCGGGTGGCTCGGCGAGCGCGGCCTCACGCGCATGCTCGGCCCGCTCAGCCTGTCCACCAACGACGAGTGCGGCGTGCTCGTGGACGGCTTCGGCGGACCGCCCACCATGCTGATGCCGCACAACCCCCCGTACTACCCGGGCCTGCTCACCCGCTGCGGCTTCACCAAGGCCAAGGACCTGCTGTCCTGGCGGATCCCGATGCCCGCCGACGGCGAGCCCCCGGCGGCCGTGCGGCGGGTGGCCGAACGGGCGCTGGCCGCGCCCGATGTGGTGGTGCGTCCGCTGGACCCGGGGCGATTCGACGCCGATCTCGCCGCCGTCAAGGACATCTACAACGACGCCTGGGCCGAGAACTACGCCGCCGTCCCCATGACCGACCGCGAGTTCGAGCACACCGTGCAGCAGCTCAAGCCCATCATCCGGCCCGAGCTGCTCCAGATCGTCGAGGTCGGCGGCGACCCCGCCGCCTTCACCCTGTGGCTCCCCGACACCAACCAGGCCCTCGCCGCCGCCCACGGCCGCCTCACCACCTTCGGCCTCCCGGTCGGCCTGGTCCGCGTCACCCGGGCCGCCCGCCGCATCGACCGCACCCGGGCCGTCACCTCCGGCATCAAGAAGGAGCACCGCAACCGGGGCCTGGCCGCCGCCATGTTCGCCCAGGCCCAGCGCGCCGCCTTCCGCCTGGGCTACACCGAGAGCGAGCTGTCCTGGATCCTGGAGGACAACCGCGACGCCAACCGCTACGCCAAGGCGGTGGGCGGGCAGCTCTTCCGCACCCACCGCCTCTACGAGCGCAGCGCGGGCTGACCGCGATGGCCCCCATGCGGCCCCCCACGCAGCCCCCCATGCGGTATCTGGTCACCGGCGCGACCGGCTTCATCGGCCGCCACCTCGTACGCCATCTCACCGAGGGCGGCCACCACGTGACCGCCCTCGTACGCGACGGCCGCCAGGCCCCCGGGGCCGCCCGCTGCCTCCCCGGGGACCTCGCCACCGGCACCGGCCTCCTCACCGCCGTCCAGGAGGCCGCCCCGGACCGCGTCATCCACCTCGCCGGGCTCACCAAAGCCGCCCATGCGCATGCGTACGACGAGATCAACGAACACGGCACGCGCATGCTGTGCAGCGCCCTCGCCGCCCTCCCGCGGCCACCCCGTCTCGTCCTCTGCTCGTCGCTGGCCGCCTCCGGCCCCGGGCGGCTGCGGCACGAGGACGATCCGCCGGCCCCGGTCTCCGCGTACGGGCGCAGCAAGCTGGGCGGCGAGCGCGCGGTCGGCGACCGGGGGACCGTCGTGCGCCCGCCGATGGTCTACGGGCCCGGGGACCGCGAGTTCCTGCCCCGCCTGGTCGCATCGGTGCGCGCCGGGCTGCTCCCCGTCGTCGGCGGCCCCGGCCCGCGCCGCTACTCCCTCATCCACGTGGACGACCTGTGCCGCGCCCTGCTCACGGCCGCCGAGTGCGGTGCGGACGGCGCGGTCCACCACGTCAGCGACGGCACCGAGCACCTCTGGGACGACATCGGCGCCGCCGTCGCCACGGCGCTCGGCAGACGGCCCCCACGCGTCGTGCGCGTGCCGGTCTGGGCGGCCAGGGGCGCCGCGCGGGTCTTCGGCCGGGGCACCACCCTGACCCCCGACAAGGTCACCGAGGCCCTGCACCCCGACTGGACGGCCGCCCCGGGCCGGCTCCCCTTCACCGCGCAGATCACCCTGGCCGACGGCCTCCGCTCCGCCCTGGCGCCGCGCCCGTGACCGTACGCCGACGCCTCTCGCCGACCGAGCGCCTCGTCTGGGCCGCAGGCGAGGTCCTCCCCGTCAACTTCGCCGTCACCGCCCGCGTCACCGGACGGGCCCACCCCGCCCGCATTCGCGACGAGCTTGGCGCCCTGCGCCGCCGCCACCCCCTCCTCGGCGTCCGGCTCGACGCCCCCGGACGTTGGCAGGCCTGGCTGACCTCGGACGACGTCCCCGACCCGGATCTGCGGGTCGCGACGGCCACGTCCCCCGACGCCTGGACCCAGGTCGTCGAGCAGGAGCTCCAACGCCCCTTCGACACCGCCACCGGCCCCCTGGCCCGCTTCGTCCTCCTCGACCACGGCGACGCTTTCGACCTGGTCTGCGTCTACCACCACCTGGTGGCCGACGTCCTTTCGGCGGCCTTCGTCGTACGGGACCTGCTGGACCATGTCGCCGCGCCCCGGGTCGTCCGGCAGACGTCCGCTCCGCGGGCCGCCACCTCGCCGCCCGCCGCCGCGCCGGCCACCCCGCCCGCCGACGACCTCCTCCCCGGCCGCCGTACCAACCCCGCCGACCTCCTCAGGCTCGCCCGCGCCCTGGGCGGCCCCCCGCCCCCGCTCCCCGCCCGCCCGGCGGGCCCCCTCACCTACACCACCTGGTCCCTGCCACCCGAGGAAACCGCCGCCCTCCTCACCCGCTGCCGCGCCGAACGCACCACCCTCCAAGCCGCCCTCTGCGCCGCCTTCGCCCAGGCCTACGGCCGCCCCATCCGCATCGCGGTCCCCGCCGATCTGCGCCGCATCCTCACCCCCTCCCCCCAGGAGGCGATGGGCCTGTACGCCTCCACCGTGTTCGTCACCGCCGACCCTGCGACCTCACGCCAGGACCTCAGGGCCGCCATCCACCACCAGCTGCGCCCCGGCGAACTCGTCCCCCTAGTCCGGGTCTTCCGCCTCCTGCGCCCCGTCCCCCGCAGGACCCTGAGCACCCTGCTGCTGCGCGGCGAGACCAAGGGCGCCCGCTTCGACATCTCGCTGAGCAACGTCCGCGTACCCATCACCCAGGACTACGGCCCGCTCCGCCTCGACGCCCTCTACGGCGCCGCCAACACCAGCCTGTCCGGCGCACCCCTGGTCCTCGTGACGGGCCACGGCGGTCGGCTCTTCTTCGGCGTCACCTCGACCGACGGAGCCGCTGTCGCCGAACTCTGCGAACGCGCCATGTCCCGTCTGAGGTCTCCGGCGATTCTCCTCGCGCGCCCGCGCTGAACCCGCCGCCCGTCCACCCGACCCGCATACGCCCTCGGGGTTCGTCATACCTGGGGCGTACGCGCGGTTGGCTCCGTCGGCTGATGTGCTGTCAGCCCCGATTTGGTGGGATGGAAACCACCACGACAGAGCGGTTCGGGTGACAATGCAACAGAGCCCGCCGTTGACGACGGAGGTAGGGACAGCAGTGATGGCACGAATCCAGGACACAGACGACGACACCCGCGGGCGCCGCGGCAAGGCGATGCGTTACGCCGTTCCAGTGGCGGCGGCGGGCATCGCAGCCGCGACCATCGGACTCGTACCGGCGCTGGCCAGCGCGGGCACCCCGGACCTTCCGAAGATCTCCGCCCAGAAGCTGATCGAGAAGATCGCGGCCTCCGACACGCAGACGATCTCCGGCTCGGTGAAGATCACCACGGACTTCGGGCTGCCCGCGCTCGCGAACCTCGACACGAGCGCCTTCGGCGACCTGACCGGCGGCGCGTCGGGCGGCAGCGGCGACAGCGGCAGCGCCGCCGACCCGACGAAGCAGCTCACGCAGCTCCTGACCGGCACCCACATCCTCCATGTCGCCGCCGACGGCCCCGACCGCCAGAAGGTCTCGATCGTCGAGCAGGCCGCCGAGTACAGCGTCATCCACAACGGCACCCAGCTCTGGGCCTACGACAGCGGCAGCAACCAGGCCTACCACACGATCCTCCCCAAGGACGCCGCGGACCGCCCCGTCCCCGCCCCGTCGCTGAGCTCCCTCACTCCGCAGGAGGCCGCCGAGCAGGCCCTGAAGGCGGTGGACGACACCACCTCCGTCACCGTCGACGGCACCGCCCGGGTCGCCGGCCGGGACGCGTACCAGCTGCTCATCAAGCCCAAGTCGGCCGACACGACGGTCGGCGCGATCCGCATAGCCGTCGACTCCGACACCGGCGTGCCCCTGAAGTTCACCCTGACCCCCAAGGGCAGCGCGAAGGCGGCCGTCGACGTCGGCTTCACGAAGGTGGACTTCGCCAAGCCGTCCGCCAGTACCTTCACCTTCACCCCGCCCAAGGGCACCAAGGTGACGACGGAGAAGGCGGACGCCGACGCGGCGAAGCCGGACCACACGAACGCCGCTGAGACCAAGAACGCAGAGGACGCGTTCTCCGGACTCGACGCCGTGGGCCTGGGCAAGGGCTGGGACACGATAGCCGAACTGAAGCTCCCGGCCGGGGAGTCGGCCGGCGCCTCCGGTGCCTCCGGCGACCTGTCCCTCCTCAACTCCTTCGGCAAGCAGGTCAACGGCGACTTCGGTTCCGGCACCTTCGTCTCCACCCGCGTGATCAACGCCCTGATCACCGACAGCGGCAAGGTCTACATCGGTGCCGTCAGCCAGGACGCCCTGATCAAGGCGGCCAACAAATAGTGCACGCGGTGGCAATGGAGGACAGCGACAGGGACGGCGACAGCGACGCGCCCGCCGCGATCTCGACCCACGCCCTCACCAAGCGCTTCCGGGGCGGGCAACTCGCCGTGGACGGCCTCGACCTGACCGTCCCGCGCGGCAGCGTCTTCGGCTTCCTCGGCCCCAACGGCTCCGGGAAGACCACGACCATCCGCATGCTCATGGGCCTCATCGAGCCCACCTCCGGCACCGCCCGCGTCCTGGGCGCCCCCATGCCCCGCGCGGCCCGCTCCGTCCTGCCGCGCGTCGGCGCCCTCATCGAGGGCCCGGCCCTCTACGGCTTCCTCTCCGGCCGCGACAACCTCCTGCGCTACGACTCCGCCGACCCCACCGCCGATCCCCGCACCCGCCGCACCCGCGTCGCCGGCGCCCTGGACCGCGTGGGCCTCACCCCCGCCGCCGGCAAGAAGACCCGCGCCTACTCGCTCGGCATGAAGCAGCGCCTCGGCCTCGCCGCCGCCCTGCTCCGCCCCCGCGAGCTCCTGGTCCTCGACGAACCGACCAACGGCCTCGACCCCCAGGGCATGCGCGAGATCCGCTCCCTCATCCGCGGCCTCGCCGCCGCCGACACCACCGTCTTCCTCTCCTCCCACCTCCTCGACGAGATCGAGCAGGTCTGCACCCACGCCGCCGTCATGTCCCGCGGCCGCCTCCTCACCCAGGGCCCCGTCGAATCCCTCTCCGCCCTCGCCGCCCGCGCCCGCCTGTCCGTCACCACCCCGGACACCGCCGACGCCATCCGCGTCCTCAAGGAGCACGGCGTAACCGACCTCACCACAACCGCCGACCGCATCACCGGCGAGCTCCCCACCGACCCGAGCCCGCCCCTGGAAGACCTCAACGCCGCCCTGGTCACCGCCGGCGTACGCGTACGCGCCTTCGGCCTCGAACGCGCCTCCCTGGAGGACGCCTTCCTGGCCCTCACCGGGGAGGGCTTCGATGTCGCAGGCTGAGCTCCTGGCTGAAGCCCAGCCCAGACTCCACTGGTCCCTGGGCCTGTTCCGCAGCGAATTCGTCACCGTCATCCGCC
>Ga0307517_10004660_pt1 | contig 21022 bp, 24 predicted proteins | sample 23_EM_MG_FD_194515 | JGI IMG/M metagenome (GOLD analysis project Ga0307517, IMG submission 194515) | Populus trichocarpa ectomycorrhiza microbial communities from riparian zone in the Pacific Northwest, United States - 23_EM | ecosystem: Host-associated > Plants > Roots > Unclassified | place...
AGTGCTGAGCGACTCGGCTGGAGAGTTCCGTAAATCGTATGGGGTCGGAAAGGGAATACTAGGTCTCGTCGATGCCAGGGTGACGTATTTTGTCGACTCCAAGGGAGTCATAAGGTAGGGGAGACAGATTCGATGGGTTTACCTCTGATATTTACAGCGCCTTCGCTCTTCAGGGATGTTGTCGACGCGACCATGAACTACGCCGCACACGTATCATTCGTGAAAAAATGCCTCGCAAATTACGCGAACGAAGGCAAGCTTCCAAACGATTTGCACAGCTGGCACACCAAACTGACGAACGATCACCCCTACAGAAACTGCACCACCTACTTGAGAAGGAATATGTAACACCTGCCCGGATCGACATTTAAGCGGATGCATCAAATCGAGGGAGCATCGTGTTGTATCTTGAATTAATGAATCAATGTATTCGTAGGTCTTATTATCGGAGCGGAGTGCATTGCGGCGTGGGGTGTATGAAATAAGTTTTACTTGTCAGCGACGCCCATTTGCTCTGTGACCGAAATCGCGTAAATCGTAGCCCAGAGTTGAAACAAAGAGAGGAAGAAGGCATACCAGCATTGAGTTCAGCAAAGCGCGCGCCGACGCGTTCCGAGTGCTTCAAGAACTTGTCTGCGCAATGTGACAGACATTGCTCCTACAGCAGGAATGAAATACGGTCCACGTGTGACGAAGGGTAATTGACCGCACCTCTTTCGAAGACAGAGCTTTGCTGGTAAAGTCATTACAACATGCGGTAAAGCACCGCTCGACCAGGTTAGAGTACATCTTCAAGAAGTCTTGCATCTGGGATGGTTTGACCGTCAGCGAACCAATGTGACAAACAGTATTTGCAGAAGGACCGAACCTGCTTCTTCTCCAAAATCCTCGACATCTGAGCCTGCTCGGCCGCGTTCAACTGTGAGAAGTCCATGTTGTTTCGAGAAGCAGGAGCGTGGACGGAGGAAGTGGAGGTTTGAGGAAGAAGTGAAGCGGTTTCTGCCACGTGAACCGCCGGCGTTTCCACTTCCGCTCATCGGGTCCGGCGATCGCTTTCCCGTGCCCAGTTTGCCGATCCTCCGTTCTGGATATTGAAACGGCGCAGCGCCACCCGTGCGCCCGGCTTTTGACTCGATTCGCCCGAGCCCATCCACCCATCCATCCATCTCCTACTTTTTCTGGTGGATAGACCTAAACCAAAACACAAAGTATCCCTCCCTCCCACGAAAATTTAATGTCCGTGGTTCGCTGACCCTGTCGAAATAGTGGGTGACAATATCTTGATTCCCTTCAAGGAAGCTTTGCTTCGGCTCGAAAATAGGAGGGTAAGGGCTACACGTCCCTTGATCCCACCTCAGATCTTGCAGGAAGAACTCCCCTTGTACGCCTAAAGAGGTGCTGCACCGACCCAGCCCATTTGGTGCTAATTTCGTTGGTAGAACCTTGTCTGCTGCCCAAACAGTCATCGAGGGTCGCAAAGTTGTCGAAAATGTCGTACGAGGGAACGATGATCGTCTCGTCGTCGTGGTTGGGTAAGTCAACTCTGTCCCGAGTCCGAGTCATTTCGATGATCTGTTGATGTGTTCACAAGTCCGTGTTCAGTAAACAACGTCGAATCCGCCCTTGAATACGCACACGAACTCCATGCGTATGCTCAACAAGCCAGAGACGATCTGTTCATCGTGATGCGTGTCTACTTCGAGAAACCCCGTACGACGGTCGGTTGGAAAGGTCTCATCAACGATCCAGACATGAACGGCTCTTTCCAAATCAACAAAGGACTACGAATCGCACGAGCTCTTCTCCTCGATATCGCCAAGTTAGGGCTTCCCGCTGGATGCGAGTTCCTGGATACCATTTCCCCGCAATTCACTGCGGATTTGGTCAGTTGGGGCGCCATCGGTGCTAGGACGACGGAGAGTCAGGTTCATAGGGAACTCACGAGTGCCCTTTCAATGCCGACTGGATTCAAAAACTCTACGGATGGATCCGTTAGTATCGCCGTGGACGCTTGTAGGGCCGCCAGGACCCCGCACGTGTTCCTGAGTGTCGGAAAGGAGGGGTTGAGTAGTATCATCGAAACAGAGGGGAACCCCGACGTGCACGTCATCCTAAGAGGCGGATCAAAAGGTCTTGTGAACGGTTTGTTGCGCTTATTTGCGATTTACTGTACACACAGGACCAAACTACGCCGCCGAGTTCGTTAAGGACTGTGGAGAGAAACTAAAAAAGGCGGACTTGCCGCAAAAAATCATGGTAAGTTACCAGAGTCATGTAAAAACTCAGGCTCGATTGATCCATTCGCCTCATCGTCATTTCAGATTGACTGCAGTCATGGCAACAGTCAGAAACAACACAAAAAACAACTAGATGTCGTCAACGACGTTGTAAGTCGTCTACCTCCCTCCATACGGCATCTAGTATTTATTCCGTGGGATAGGTAAAACAACTCTCCTCACCTGAAACCGGTGCACTGATCATGGGTGTTATGCTGGAATCAAACCTCATCGAGGGGCGACAGGACATCCCTGCTTCAGGCCCCGCAGGACTAAAATACGGGCAATCGGTTACAGATGCTTGCATATCGTGGGAGCAGACTGTGCCTGCGTTGGATGCACTCAGGAGGGGCGTTAGGGGGAGGAGAGATATGGTGTACAGGCTGAGCAGAGGATTATCACTTGATTCGTGAGATCCTTCGCTTCCGGGAAGGAGACGGTAGGAGAGGGTATCAACATAGACGTGTAGACCAGCCTGGCCCTATTGTCTTTGGTATCGTAAAATAAACACATCAGATCCCCTCATCACGACGCTAGAATTAATGGAGACGAGGAGGTCGCGCCGTCGGCTGTGGTGAGTAAGCGATCACATAAATAATGGACCCGCCGTTCGAACACAATTCGCTTATGTGCCGACGCGTAGCGAACATTCCCAGAGTAAGATGTCCTCTTCGGAGTGACATACGAAAAATTGGAACGATACAGAGAAGATTAGCATGGCCCCTGCACAAGGATGACACGCTTTTCCAGAGTGGAAGACCTTCGGGTCTCAATATTTTTCCTACCCCTTCCTTGTGTTGAATTTCACCATTCTGTGTTGGGACTTGTCCGTCCCTTACCGAAATCTGCCAGCCTCCAGAGATGGTAACTCTGGTTATGAATGTTTACCCGTACGTGCCGGAATTTTATTCTAGGTTTTGTACATGTGACAACTTTTACAAGCTCACTACCTCTCGTCGTCCATGACAACCGGTGAAATGCATCGACGATCCCGGAAGAACACGGCGACTCGAGCTCTGGCGTAGTGGGCGTGGAAACGGCTAACCGTTTATGGATTGTGACCGAAGCGGCGATCTCGGGACCCGAGGAGACACGGGGACGGGCCTCCATCTGCCAATCACGACGACAAAACCCGGACTCCACCTCACCGCATGAAACTAGAAAAGTCCCGCTCCGAGTCAAAATCACAACGGTTTGTTTTCGCCCGCCGGCATCTGGAGACAAGATTCTGGTTCCACTCAGTCGATCGGGACCACATTGGCCCACGCTCTCGACATCCCTGATTGTTCGTTCTCCCGAGGCGTATCACCGTCTGACGTCCTGCTTGGAGTCGCGTCATTGCTCAGCCTGATCAATGTATGCAACTACTATCGTTGGGTTCTCATTGAATGTCCATTCAATTGTACCCCGATCTCGAGCTGGTATCCACCCAAGCTTACATACTGCGGCGATAACGATTTAGAAACGTGCCTGTGGACACGGAAATGGGTCACTTTTCTCAAGGACTGCACGGTAGACCCGGTTGTGCCGGAGAAATACGGACCAGGGTTCCCGATCAGGCTTAAGATTATTCCGGAATCCCAGGAGCACGTCCTTGTTCAAGGACGTGCGCCTTACTTCTGTCGGCTTGGAGATTTCTAAACCCAGGTATCTCGTCAACCTCGAGCTGGCACATTCATCTCCTCCTTGACAGCCCATCTCCATTCTCTCAGCTTCGCTTTTTATTCCCCCGTACCCTTGTTCCGTCCGCTCTCCATTCCCAGAGGAGCGTCCCTGTCGTTTGCTTTGTGGGCTGATGTCGAGGAGTGCGTCCCAATCCCCCCGCCTCCCTCGAACACCTGCACAACCTATCTGAGGTCAGGGTGCAGTTACTGGATCAATGCGAGCGGGCCGAGCGGGGAGGCGAGGATTGAGGGTAGGGATGATCCGGACCTGGAGTTACGGAGTCTTCCCTTGTACCTCGTGGAAAAGTTTCGGTATGCTGAAACCAAAGAGAGCTCGGACGTCGGCAAAACGGTGTGTTGATCTACGTGGGTGGAGCGAGTAGGCCAGGTCTGGCCGAAAGGTGTCGATCTAGCCCCGTATGTGCGAATCCCAATCTTCCGTGAAACAGACGGCGTTGACGTGTTCGGTTTTCCTGGCAACGACGATTAGTTGCTCCCAGATTTTGCGTAGTATACACATCGTAGGGCGGGAAATGTGCACAGGAAACGGACGTTACGCCGGGCTCACCGTCGATACTTCATTCTTTAACATCCCGTCGTAGTTAGGAAAGGCAACCGTATCGGGATACCGTCTTTCATACTGTAAAACGTCTTCCAGCAATGTCAACATCACATTGATAAACGGCACTTTGGAGATCACGGATATTCTGCAACACACGTGAAGGGCTATAAAAGTACAACATGCTGAAAGATACGGAACCGAATTGCACAGTACAGAACGGCAAACGGCGGGACGGGAAACCGTGAAGTAATGAATAGTTACAGGAGGTCAACCTGCACCAGTACAGTAAAGAATGTCCGTAGAGACAAGAGGGAGACGGGGGGTAGCGGTAATGACAATGAATATCACATTCAAGAACCGGATACCTGTCCGGGATCGGTTGTTCACGGGAGGATACGTTTTAATCAACTTGCAAGGTGTCCGGTACCCCGAGCTGAGAACGGAGAGTTAGTAAATGTCGTGAGTAGCAATGTTCCCAGGAGCCCACCATTGGAATCTCATTCACCAGAGATGACTGACTCCCCATTTCCTCGTCGGTACTGCGGACGAGCGCCCCACAGACCTCTAGATCATTTGTGGCCCCAAACCTCTCAAAAACGTCAGCAGCGCGCAGTGCCCCAGACCTCGCCTCTTCAAGCCTGCGTTGCTGATACCAAAATAAGGCCTGCAGGATCATCGCGCGGGCCATATAGTACGGGTTGTTGATCGCTTGTGATTTTGCATGTTCGATGGCCGCATACGCATAGTCGAACCTGCCCTCCTTGAACAACAACTCCGCCAGGTGGTAATCAACCCAAAACACCTGATCGTGCAACGCATAGGAGGAGGCAATTGCGAAGGCTATCTTGAAGTGGTCGATGGCCTTCTCCGCCTCGCCCTTGGAACGGTAGATAAGACCAAGGAGGCGGTGAAAATCGCAGGCCAGGAATGGATCGCCTCCGCCCGAGAGGAGTTTAACCGCTCCTAACGCGACTTCCTCGGCCGCGTCGGGCTCATTGTCATCATGCAACAACCAAGCGAGTCCTTGCAGACAGAGCACTTGTCCCGGTACGTCATTGAGCTTTTGGTGGATTCCCAGCGCTTCTATCGCCTGTAATACCCCTTCCCTGTAGAGGCCAAGCGCCCGGCTTGTGTCGGATAAAAGCTTCAATGTGTCAGCAACACGGAGGTCGTTTCCCCGCTCCCTCCAGAGCCCCAATGTGCGAATAAGAAGTAGTCTGCTCCCCACAACATTTCCAACCGATCGGAACAACCGTGAGAGCTGGAACAAGCATTCCGGCTTGGAGGGGTGGTCGTCTGGGACCCGTTCGATCCTCGGTCCCAGGATGACTAACCGCTTTTTGTGCCAGTATAGGTGTTCCATGAAATGAGCACAGGCGTCCCAGACTTCGCCCGAGGTTGCGTCGATCGTTGTGAAGATGTCAAGCAGGTGCTCGACATTCACGTCCTCTGACTGGATCCACCGTGATTCTTCGAAGCAAGCCTGGTCGGGATTAACAAAAACCGATAACTTGTTGAAGTAACGCTCCTTGGTCATGCAGAGGAGCGGAGACGATTTTGGATCCCTGGGACGAAGGTAGTCGCGTAGTGGTGCCAACATCGTGATGAACCCATTAGTTCGATGCGTCAGGGATAGAGCGCAGAACTTGTCAAAGGTGTTCAATCCATTGGGGGTGGCGGGAAGCAGCCAATCAAGGTTGTTCTCGTTGATGCCTTGTGGGAAGAAAGCGATGACACCGAGGAGGTCACGGACGTTAGGGCCGAGCTCACGGAATGTCGGTGAAGCGAGCGAAAGTTCGATCGTTGCCGCGAGGCTCTTGTCGTGGTCTGTTCGAAGTACTCGTGTGCGGTGTGTGTCCCACTCCTTTGCGAGCCGACCGTTGTTCCATTTGTTGTGATGCGCAACAGTGGCGAGGAGGGTGATTGAGAGTGGGTGGAAGTCGAGCTGTTCCAGGATCCTATCAACAAGATTGGACCGCTCGCTGTCCTTGTATATCCGGTAGAGTGTGTCGCGCGCAGCCTCGATAGATAACGTCGGGACGTCGAGGGTCTCGCAGTCAGGAGGAATGGTGGAGATGCGAGACGTGATGCAAAGGCAAATGTTGGTGAGGTGACTCAGCTCCTCCACCACAGCGTATATCTCCCGAGCATCGGTTCCCTGAGGGTCCAGAACGGATTCGGCGTTATCGAGAACTAGAATCATATCCCTTGAGGATAGGGAGGATAGTAGGGCAGTTAGGTCCTCAGGGTTTTCAACCCCCGCACCGGTGACCCTGGAGAGTTGGGCAAGAAAGTGGGTACGCGAGGCGGGGAACTGATCGCAACGGATGAACCAACGATTATCACCAAACCGTTCCTTGATGTGACCATGGTGGAGGACGGTCAGAGCGATAGACGTTTTCCCGATCCCTCCCGCACCGATGAGAGCGATTGGAGTGAAGCTTTCTGCAAGACCGACAATCTTGTCGATCAGCTCGTCGCGCCCGAAACAAGCCCTCGGCGGCGACGGAGGTGGCTCTCCAAACACACTAGTTTCCTTGGTGGTTGAAGCTGTTAACCTGTTTTGGACCTAGGCGGCCGTTAGTATCTTCCTGCCTTCGATGGATTGAATGTGGCTCGCGCTTACCGAACGAACTTGACTACCAATCTCCTCCCGGATCCTTGATACATCACGGTGAATGTCGGAAATGGTTACACTGGTGTTCACAGCCAACTCAGTCTGAAAGGGGCCAGTTAGCGGCGACCAAGCAAACGCGACCGAACGTACGTTGAAGACATGAAGGATCCTGTTGAGGTCTGACTTCCAACTAGCAATCATCTCCCTATCATTCTTCGCGTGAAAAAGCCGAGAAACCGCGTTGCGCCCGCCCCGTTCGGTCACCTTCCTTTGGACCTCCGCCACAGTTCTGTGATCAAGAGGGTCGTCGATGAGTTATCAGAATTTTGCACCACCGGCTTGACCCACATCGTCAGTTGATTTATTGCCTCGCACATGGACTGACTGAGGTCGTCTAATTTCTTCCCCCCCACCCCCCGGCCAAGGGCGTTACAGATATCGGCGCAGGATAAACCGACCTCGACGAAATCCCGTTCGTTCATCATTGAATCCTAAATGAACGTGAACTGGAGTCTATTGTCGCAGAACTGATGAAAGCATACCCTGATCATCGCCAGGAGGACACCGACGGAGCCAAACGCGGCCTTTGCTGGTGTGATACCGGAGATCTCCTTCGCAAGATTCAGGGCTTCGAGGGCCATATTCAACGAGGAGAGAACACTGTCCCGCCCTTTCGGTCGTTGAGAGTTTGCATCCATGGTCGAAGTTCGAGGAAGTTGCGAGAAAACAGCGTGACGGGCACGCCGTGAGGGAGAACCTGAATCCCACCAAAGGTGGGCGGCCGTCCTAGCGTAACGCGCCTAGCGTTGAGGCAGTTCCCTGCCAATCTGCCAAAACGATGGCACGTGCTGGGTGCATTGCTCGGCTGGAATCTGACAGGTGTATCTGTGCGCGGAAGTGGTGGTGGCGGTGGGGGATGGGAGACCCTATTGGGGATTGGGGATTGGATCTCTTAGTTGCCTCTCACATCCTATAACGAGGGAGTGATGAAGACGCCGAGATGGGAACCTCAAGAACACCACAACCGAGAAACTCGAAGCTGAATTCATTCGGCTGCAGCTGAGGCCTTCCGGCCCTCAAGATACAGAGGTGCGCAGTCTCGAGGAACCGGGGTTGACCCCGAACTCTTGACGGAGGAACCGGCGATCGATCATTGGGTCTGGAGCTTGGGATACCGCTGAAATGCCACGAGAGGTTGGCATATTCTGGAAGGGGGGCTATGTAGATTAGACGTGTTCCGGGAATGGGGGCCATCTACTCGTTTCCAGCCTGCCACCTCTCTCCAACCACGATGGGACCCTCTGGAACTGCCACCCGACAGATCCCTCGGAGAGCAACTGCCCCCAACGCTAGATGCGCTCCGTGCAAACAGACTCCCATCTGATGAAGATAATCGTATTCGTGGGTGGGCGCTTTGGGTTGCGTGTGATCGAGGATTAGTGTTGATTGATCTGATTGATCACCTGGATTATCCGTTCTTCCACCAACGCTCTCCATGCTCCCGCCCTGCCTCTCGCTAAGCTCACCCGTTGCGCCGCCTGAGGTACCTCGAAACTCTCGTTCGTCATGTATCCTCCACCTATTTCTCACCTTCGATACCAGGTATGTGATTTCGGACATCCGGGGAGCCCTGTTGTCATTTGAAGGAGGACCCGCCGGAGAAACACCATGTCTGTACCAAGGATTTTAATGACGTGCCTGGGATGAGGTAAGTATCCGGGCTCGTATCGGACAACTTATTCTGACCTCCCGTATCACTGGCTCCGTTTCGTTCAAGGCTGGATTTCGACTACTGGGGGTGGTCAAGTACTCACCTACAACCGACCCGAACCTGCCCTACGTGGTTCCTTACCCATCCGTCGTTCTTCGCCCCGAGTCTCGCAGGCCACCGGTAGAGGTATGAACAGGACACATTGTCACAGTAGTTTCATCTGCATAGCTGCGTTTTGGGCACGAGGACCGAGATTTGTGGAAACGAAGGAACCGACACGCCACACCAGCATTGTCTCCTTGTTAAAGGACGACCGTGGGAGGGTGGAACCCCTCATCAGCTACACCAGCCACGTTCGAACTTCGAAGTGGGCTAGCGAAGACTTTGGCGGTGTGACCCCAGATTCCCGGGACTCCTTGAGTACCGATCTGTTGGTTGCCTTCGTTGTAGATGTCTCGTCGTAACGAAGTCTGACCGCATGTTAGCTGCGACCAGAGCAAGTCTTTTGGGAGAGCACGGGTCTTGTCGTTTTTCCTCGGCAAGGTGCCGATCGCTAGCTCACGGCACCAACGTCCAACGGAGGAGAGGGGAACGCCTCCTCTTCGATTGGCGTCCCGCCTTCCACTCCTGTGCCCATTATCCGCATCCAGAGCTCTCATATTATGTATCAGTTTTCCTCCTCCTTCTCAGTAACACACTTTTTCTCCCACCCTCTGCTCCCGATTTTTTCTCTGTAGTTGTCCCGTCTTGTCTGTAGTTGTTTTTGGCGTCTGCGAATATCATGTCTGCCAGTCTGCCTTTGCTTTGCGGGCATCTGTTGCCTGTAGCCGTTGCTTTGGTTGCGTAGCACCACAAATCGCGGCGTGAGGCCCGCCCTCCCAAGCGGCTCCTCTCACTCCGCGTCCAATCGAGCTAGCGCTCGGTTCAACCCCAACCAATGATAGTGTGCTACGTTTCCAATAGGCTGAACCTCGAATCGACGTTGGACTACCGAACCCAGATGCCACCTGGTTAGGCGTCCGCGACAAGTTTGTTGGATTCCAAATATTATTATTTACTCCTATCCAAGAAACGCATGGTGGAACAAATACAATTACACCTTACAGTCAGTCCGTACAAAAGGTTCACACTGTGGGGTCCACAACCCAGATCTCCGCCTGGAATGAACCTCTGGATACTGACTCGAAGCGGACCAGAAACATATTGTCAAAGTGCATGAACCCTTCACCGATTTTCCATGGGATGGACCCGTTCATGGAGTGTGACCTCTACGATTTGGCTATCAGCGACACCGGTCACACGATTTCACCACAACCGAACTTACAGCCATCAAGTCTAAGTACTGCTTGAGCTTTCTGGCAACTTCGTATGCCAATTTGCTGCGCGTTATTGGATCACGCCCCTTGTTCCAGTACGTTGCGGAAATCTTCTACCGTGATCAGGCATGAAAACACGACCGGAATAGGTATTCCTACCTGTGACCTGTGAGAGGGATACCCAGGGAACTTGGGACAAGGTTAACCCTCATGCAAAACGAAAGTTATCGTGACAAACATACCGAAAACCGACACGAAATGGCTCTGCTCGCGTCTTGTAGTACCCGTTCATCCCATCCGTCAAGGCCTGTAAATCTCTTGCCGAGAGCATCCCCCAGATTCAAACCTGGGAAACCATTCACACTGAAAAGGATCGGCGTCAACGGTGTGTAATCCCACTGCTTGTGACCGTAGTCGTAAGGTTCCTGTGGTATCCTGTGCCAATTGATTGGGAGGAATGTCGCAGTCCGAGGTATGGAGGGTGACGGTGGAATTGACAAGGAACAGATGGGACAGAGTTTTGCCCTATCACTGACCGGGTCGGCGATTTGAGGATTCTGGGAGGAGCTTGGTGTAACTCCCTGGTCTGATGGCGTGTCTGATGGGGTCTCCAGGAGGAACCCGTACAGGTATTCGAGGTCGAGTGAAGTGGAGGGTAGGGCTGGTTCTGGGACGTTCTGGGAGAGAAGCATCTCAAACCCCGGGTTGGTGGGTGAAAGACGGAAATACTAAACTCTGAGAACGGGAGTTGGGCAGGAAAACGGTCGAAATACTCACCTCGTCCCATTCGCTGGGAAAAAAACCACTGAAGTCTGTAGAACCTGGTCCCGTAGCCATACGAACACCCCACTAAACACTGTGGCGGCGGTATGCGTCCAGTCGAGGGAAGATTTTATAATACCCTGCTCGTCCAATCCTAGATCTTCCCGTTCCACGTTTGATGGCCATTGAGACTTACGAAAAAACAGCACGCCTGCTGGAAATCCTCTCATGCGGACCTATGGTCCGAAGACGGAGGAAACAGCGCCCATGCCGTCGAACGGTTCGAATCGGTACGGGCCGGCGAACCTCCACGAGGCAAAACCTGAATTTCCCGCCGACCCCGAAAGGGCCCGGGTCATGGTCGCGGCCGCGGCAGGTGTGCTCGCCATGCCACCGCCTACCGATGTCCCCCCCAGAGACACGTCCTTGTACAGGATGAACGAGAGACCAAGAGCTCATGGAGTAACATAAGACCAGCGCACTAGCCAATTGGACACGCAGGAGCGCCAGCGATCGATTCAAGCGGCTCGAAGTATAACAACGCGACCATCAGCCAGGAGCACTGTACCCTTGTACAGAGCAGATCTAGGTCGGGGTGGGAGGACAGTGTAAAGGTGCACAGTTTCCTTTGCGGATCCACCGATGGTGTGAGCGGGGGACTGCGAGGTTGCTGAACTGTGGAGAAGGGGAGCCAATCCAAGAGGGGACGATCGAAGAGGGAGGGAGGGATGGAGGAGGATGGAAGGAGAGGTAGATGGGGGGGGGGCATACGGGGGGTTCCAAACAACTCGGGGGGTATTTAAATAAGGTGGGAATACATTTTCCAGAAACTACTTAGGTTGACAAAACTTGGCTCCGCACCCCACTTCGGACGGTCGCGGCTAAGTTCCCTGATGGAGTGTGAAAGAATATTACAACGTTTTGGAAGGCGATCCGGAAAAATTCCACTGATGCGGTTCGTCCAGCCTCGCGTTTCTCGCGCTGCCCGATGGTTCTGACCACGAAATGTACCCCCTTCTGGGTGTAACCCACAGCTGCCGGATGCCGGGGCGGACGGGCAACGCCCCCAGAGACACCAAATTTTATCCTGGGGCTAGAGGGAGGGGATGGATATGCCACCAAACGGAAATACCACGTGGCCGGGAGATAGAATGTTAGCAACCCGAACGGGAATTCAAAGTGCACTTCGCCCCAAACGGAGATCGAACAGGGACCGAGATAGCCCCGCTACGCATTGGTCCCAATTTCCATATGGATTTGAAACAGGGTTTGGTCAGCGATCACCGATTCATACGTCGCACCTCCCAAAATCATCATCACAGATGCCAAATTACATACAGGCCCAGATACCCAACGACGACGCTGACCTACTCGGGTTCCCTGAGGAACGAGACGGATGGGCCCTGGAGGCGGCCCACGATTGGTCCGGGCCCACTACTCTTCCCATCACTGTAAATACATATATCCAGACGTGAATTGTTTTTTTCAGCCCCCGGAGGGCTTGGGAAGGCAGACCAGAAGCGATGGTCCGCCCCCCCCCCAAGTGACGACGATCGCAGGGTACACCAGCGTCTTCGCGTGTGGCGCGTGCCCAGACCACCGCAGGACCTCAGGTCTGCGTTCCGTAACACTGTCCTACCACAATGCCAGTCAGGACCACCCGGGAAGCTCGTGGGTAACAACGCGAGTTGTGCGCCCCACCGCCTGCCAGCCACCGAGTTGCATGGTCCACCCTATCGGCATCGGCCGGTTCGCACATTGGCCTTAAGTAGGTCGACAACGCGGTTTTTAATTATGTCAGTACCGTAGGTATTTCGAAACGTCCCAGGGGCGGTGCTAACCATTTCCACAATGAGCTGAAGTCATAGGCCCTATTCGTCGGTGTGCCGGCGAAGGATATCCCTGGGTATGTCCAAGTTGACGGGGCTCCAACCCTTCGCAGGGTTTGAGGCGAGGAGTCAACGGCACAACTGGCTAGGGGACTATAATGCACATTCTCTGATGTCACATCAGGAAAAAGAAGGAAAGTCCGACATTATTCATTCAATGTTGGAATTTAGGCGCTAAAGTGTAGCAGTACCGAATGTAGGTACCGTTGGAAACGACCCAATAACAACTAAAATCTTGTACCGATTCGTCGATACTATAATCTTTCCCACAGTGACTACCTCTTTCGCTCACTTTCGGTGAAACGGTGGAATACATCGACTCAACAGCAGGGACGGAGAAAACGAAGCCACAACCTGCACTCCCGCCACATCCGGCGATTGACCCAAGTCTGAACGTTTGAGCGACTGAATAAATTTTCGATCTCGTGACCGCCGGGGCACACGCCGGCGTCGTGAGGAATATATGGTTGTCAAGACCGCAGTAAAGGCTTGAAAAGCCGCTGAATCAACCAACGATAACGATACAACACATCCAGACACAGATTTATTCGGATTGCATAGTAACTAGTAAGCACACCTCTGTAAGAAAGACACGAGACCGAATAGAAACGGGTGTGCCTGTTCGGTTTGGACACAAGTAGCCGTGGCGATCCGAGAAGTGACCGTCCCGGTGTCGCCAGATCTGTTTCGGCTCCGTATGCCAGTAACGGCAGTCTCCTACCCGGCAGAATTTTGGGGAAAGCGATAGAACGAAACCCAAAGGGTCATCCGAGGACACCGGGGGGGATCGAAAAAACTGCGTTTTCTTACGTTAATCATCGAAAATTTCGTTGTAATACTCGTCCGCTCAACACCTCATAGATGACCATCCCAAGAGCGTAACAATCCGAAGATTTCGTTGGGCAGCTTTTTTTGGGACCGAACTCCTGTGGGAGGAAGAGTTCCGAGCTCATCCATCGGTGCGTGCCTCCATGTGTTAACGAGCTCAACGATACCGAGAGGTTCGTTGCTTCTGATATGATCGTGAGTAAACCAAAGTCTGCCAGGCAGGCATGGCCCGTTTGGTCAACGGGGATGTTTGCCCGGGCAGATGAAGTCCGTTGATTGGAATGAAGCGTTTCCTTCGTCGCTGCACGAAGAAAATGGTATGGTGAGTATGGAACAGAATGAGGTTTGCGGTCGGCCGTCGACAAACCGCAGAAAATCCGATTGAGGACGAAAGTGGGCCTCGTCGACAGGTCATGGGATTGTTTAGAACCTGTGCGAAGGGGTGTATAGATATATAAGTTGGCGCCTTGAAAGCATCGTTGGGGTGATCGATGTGGTTGAGGGAAGCCGGAGTGACGAGAGAGCGCTGGAGACAGGTCGTTCGAAGTGTGGAGTGACAGATGCATCCAAGGCCCTTTGTTTCTTGCGAGAAAGAGAAAGAGGCTGTGCAGGCCTGTCCGATAGAGCAATAGAGTCTGTTCGAGAAGGTGTGATTGGGATCACTCTTGGTGCCGGTTGTTACGCGTATGACCATAACCAGGATACAGGGTTTTGAGCGAGAAACAGGTTTAGAGCCAAAACGTAGAGCGTGACTGATAGAACGATACTTGTCTGTCGTGGGTAAGCCTGGTAGGTAGGGGGTCATGTGAGGACCTGGGTGGCGGTTGTTGTCGCGTCTTGCAACCGGAACCAGCGCGGACCCTTCTTCTCTTAGCCACAGAAGGTGAGGGTGAACACTGCCCGAAATTCCGGATGGCCCTCCCTTCCCAGAACACGAGGTAGAACCAGCGCTCGTGGGCTGAGGGTTAACGATAGTAAGTAGGAAGAGCAACGGACCCCTGGATTGTCTCCTTCAGTTTAGCCTCCACAAAGGTGATGCGTAGGGGAACCTTCTGCAACATATAGGGATAAAGTGGGTCGGGTTAGGAATGTGAAATAGAGTGCCGCAGTTCGACGGGGGCGGGAGCTTGGGTAGGTTTCGAATGCATGATTGGAGGATCGTTTCCGTCCGACCCACTGATGACACCGAACCGTGAAGGAATGTGCCCAATATATACACAGCTTCGGAATATTTTGGTCCAGGGGCCCAGGTCGGGGGATGGGATGACCCCTGATGCAGTTCGGGGAAACAAAGTCATACCTAGCTCTTGGGGCACCTGCCTAACAAGCCGTTCCAACTCCTCGCTCAGTTCTTCGTTCCGAACCAGTGGTTGTGAATCCTCCGCTCCGGATGCCAGCTTGTCTACCCGCTCTGAAAGTTTCTCTATTGTCGTTTGAGTGTCATGTAACAGTATCTTGAAGCAAATAAGGTTATAGGCCAGACCCAGAAGCAGGAGCATCCAAGTGAGCCCAAAGGGTCCAAGACATCGTCGAGTCGGGAGTCAAAGCGGAGGGCCCGTTCATCGCAGTCGGAGCTGGTGACATGATGGCGTGATGATCAGTGCAAGTTGTAGGTTGCCGATGCCGCGAGGGGACACGTTAAAGGCGATCAATGTTCTTGCCCAGATTCCATCACCATGGGTCGCCCATCCTCCAACGTCTTCCGACGGTGTTCGCCAGGGACTTTCGAACTTCGCCGTGGCTGTGGCTTCCGAGGTCTTCTGTGAACATCGCGACCAAGCCGACACCCGAAACGCCGAGGTTCCGAGACGAACTCGCCAGGTCTACCTTTCCCAGGTCGTTCAGCGCTCATGTACGCCATCCTGGCATTCGCCATTAAGCATCAGTGAGTAGAATTGGGGGACTCGGGTCCCGGACCAGTTGTGTGCTGAACGAGCGTTGTGTGCAGCTTTTCACCTTCGACTCTTTCGTTGCGTTCTCGATAACCGCTGAGATCACCAACTACGATACAAGTTGCTGGGCCCAAAAACTTTCTCTTGAGTCAGCATTCGGGTTGCGGATCCGCCCTGTTCAGACCAGATGAGGAAGGCGAGGTGCTTCGAACATGCCAAGGTGCGTCTCATGTCGGCCGTGACGACGATGGATGCCGCTCACTTCCTCATCTTGTAGACGTTGCAGAACGGACTAGATCAATTGCGGATATGCTCAAATCCTTCGCAACTTGGGCTTATACCTACGTTATCCAACCACTTGTCGACGCGAAGGAGGGTCGGAGAGTGTGCTGGACAATATTGTCGATGTAACGTTTTTTTTTGGGTATAGTATTTGAAACCACGTGACATGCGGGAGATTTCCATCTCCGAGTCTCCCCAATTGAAGGGGATCATATCTCAGCATATCTCTAGTTGTCAGGTCTCAGAGGGATGATCTTTTCGCTACCGTGAGCGGATGAACGGAAACACCCTGCACCAACTCCAACTTCCTTTGGCTGTGAGTTATGCTCATTCACTGTTCCCTCGTCTAGGGTTCCATTCGGACCAACCACAATACACTCATCAATCTTTGCGTAGTGTCTTATCTCCCGCATATCCAAAAGTACCCCATGGTCAGCCATCGTCCCCCAGTTTCCTAAGACCCCGTCCTCTGTGCCACTCCTCGTTCTCCATACCCGTGAGAGCGAGTACGCCCGAGGACATCGGTACCAGAGTAGAAAGCAGTCTGCGGCGAGGAAGACCGATTGGGAGAACGGGGACCAGTTGCGCGGTAAGCGAAGTCATCGTAATGGCAAACGTATTCACGATATACCAGCACAGATAAGGGCAGACGAGTTCTGGGGCGCAGGACAACCTGACCGAACAAGGGCAATGACCAAGGTTCTGGGGGAGCTTTGTCAACACTATGTTTTCGAATGTCACATTGCGGCCTACACATGGGGACTGGCACCCGTACACGGGTGGGCGGGTCGCGAGCTGATCAAGAAGTGTGGGCGCCAGGCTCACCCTGATGGTTTCGGCGAAGCGCTTCACGATGGACTTGAGATGGAATTCTATCGGCGGTTGTAAAATTGCCCGAACCTGGATCCACCCCGGGGCGCAGTGCACAAATTACTAGCGTGAAATGGGGTTTAGCGTGCGTGGTACAAACAAATGTAAATAAACAGAAACCCGCCAATGTTCAGTTCGGTTCGGTTTGGTTCACACTTCCCAACACAGGACTGTAGGATCTCCTAAGTAACACCTTTGATACATCGGGCCGTTGACAATAAAGAAGGCTCGGCGGTGGAAATTCCTCAAAAGCGAGCAAATCACCCTAACGCGGTCGAAAATCGGGGTCGGTTGTGGCCGCACAAAACGGCATTCCGTGGACGGGGTTTGCCGGTAGCCCAATGGCCCCCACATCCACACCCCTCGAAAGTGAAGATGAAGCAAGGCCACTCCCATTCGCCGACGACACCCACCAAGGTTCAGCACTCATCCGAAACTTCAGACGCAAGTGGTGGCCGTCGACGAGACCTCTCATTCGATGAGGCGTTCTTCGATGAGCATATCCTCGTAATCTTCTCCTACCTCTCCCACAAGCAAGAACTAGGCCAGATTCTCACAAGATAACCAGGTGCATTCAAACCGAGACGTTCATGAACTTCGCGAGGGTTGACACGAGGGAATCCCTGATGGTCGTGTTGTTGCGGCTTTGGAAAGCCTTGTATCTGGCCGAGCATGGCCGGGCACGAGTGCGAATGATGCAGAGTCCCCTGGTTCCCGTCGGTCAAGGAGGCCGGGCTATCAAGCCGTTACCAACGAGAGCGTTGCAAACAGTTGGGCAAGCTGGGCAGGGAGAGGTTATCAACTGGAAGGCACTCTTCAGGCTGGGCGAGAACTGGCGCAATGGTGCGAGTCCCCCCCGTATCTTGCACCCTGATGTACCAATCCGTCCCGCCAGGTCGGTTCACCCTTCAAACGTTCGAGCCCAGCCCTAGTACGAGCGCAGTTACCCAGGATACGGATCCCACGAATTCTCAGAGTAAGTCATTATGGCATGCACGCTCTCCTTTCGCGACTGACCGGAAGAGTAGGTGCCTCGGAGGGCGGTGGGCCCGGTCTTATTCTCATGGGTGATACCATAGTATACTCGTCCGTCGGGTCTTCATCACCAACGATACGATTCGCGACACCCGGGCGGCAAACGCATATCATCCACGCAACTTCGTGCAGGGCTGATAGTCGTACTCACACCACCACCCTTGCACTGGATCAATCCACGCCATGCTCGTACTCTCGACACGCTCGCCTCGCATCATTCCTCTCCACAGGAGAATTTTCGATATTCTGTCGACCAACACGCACTGACTGCTTCTTCCCGCATTCTCACCTACCTCCCCTCGCACAGAACCGAGAGAACTGCACCTATCATTCAAGCCGCATACTATTACCCCATTATGTTGACACTCTCCGCGGCGTTCGCATTACCTATCTACAACCTCTCCGAACACGGGAAAGTGAAACATGTACAAACGTTATCATCGTTCACCTCGTACCCACCCACTTCAATCATTCTTTCACCCTCTCATGGAACACGGAGCGTCTTGAAGGTGGTGCTGGTCTTCTTTGTCCCCGTATATCCCCGACATAGGAGCGTCGGCGTGACCGAGCTTCTAATCAAGCTCAGAGATGACCTGGGTGGCATCTTCACTCCACCCACCTTAATCTCAACCCGCACCGTCAGAATATATGACCTCCCCCTGGGGTGGATCGACAAGGATCAATTCAGAATCACACAAGAGCAGTGGGGCCGCAAGGTTGAGAAGGTTGTCGACACTCAGGCGGACGGCAAATGGGTTATTCCTGCCCCCCTATCGACCTTGGCCTCGTCATCTTCCTATGGGAGCAATCGACCCACCTCGTTCTCAAATGCGCTGCAATAACACAGGCTGATCCTACCCCCTACACCCTCGGCCGGCACCCCAAAGTTGACGTTTGTGCAATACCTGTATGGACCCGAGAGCGACGTTGAGAAGATTTGGGTGGCCGATGGGCGATGTGTCAGTTCGAGTGTTGACGGCGGCATCTGGGTTTGGGACCTAGAGGAGAGGCCGCGGGGGAACAGGGGTTTCAGGGAGCCAGCGTGGTTGGAGAGTGCTCAGGTTGAAAGCGGTGGCGATGCCTCATGGAAGGGAAGAGGCTCGGTAGTGTTTGACGAATGCAGGATCGCGACTGTCCAAGGAGGAGAGGCCAAACTGAGGCGGTTCGATGTTTAGGTTATTCCCGGGACTGAAAGTCCTGGGTCTTGTAGTTTTTTTCATTTACTTCCGTCCTGCAGGAATCGGCAAGTTTTGTGGAAGTCACTCGTTACCACGTGCAAGGTTCCCACAATCGTCGTGTGTTGTGCTTTTCATCGTCCCCCCGGAGGTTGCAAGTCCAGGGCCTCCTTCACGCTCCAACCTAGGTCATCCATGTCCACAATGACTTATCGAAAGCAAGCCATGCCCACCGGTCTCATCAACCTATAACTGTCTCTGCGATAGTTCAGCCAGCAACTCCTACATCAACGATCCCCCTCTCCGCGGTTTACCAACTTTGGCCACCGACTTGATCCCATAGTATCCGATCATTTTGGACTTTTAACTTGTGATACTCCGTTATTCACCCCGGCAAATAACAGCTTTTACACATTCAAACTCTCTCTTAGATGCCCTTACACCTTGGGTGAAGGTGACACCGTTCTTGGCTCCGATCAGGTGCCTGGGTGCGGCGCTGTACCATGCAACGGTGGTTTCGAGCTGGCAGATCCATCATATCCCACCGCCATGTTGCTGCCACCCGACTACTATGCTGAAATGAAGGTGAGATTGCGATCTCCCCTGACGTGGCCGCTCGTTGACCCTCTACAGATGTTTTCCCTTGACGCTGACCTTGCCCTTGCTAAACTGGATGGCTTGATCAGTGATTATGATTCTGTCGTGGATGTTTCCAGACGTTTCCGCCATTTTCACTGCGCATGGTGTGGACGTTGAATATCCGTTGATGGGCGAATCTAATACCATCTCCCAGTATTATTTAGTCAATTCATATTCTTGAATGTAACCGTGTCTCTTATGTGTATTTAGCTACCAAGTCACCCCGAGACCCGATGCCTCAGTCCCAGACTCTGCCGCTTGTCGGCCCTATGCCTTATCATTCCAATTCTTCTAACGCCTTGCGGCTCGGAATCAACGATACCGTTTCATCAAAATTCTAGCAATAACGCGCCTTCTTTATCGTCTCGAGCTTGCAGCAAATAATATCAAACGTGTACCGGGTTATAGAAGTACATCATAGCTACAAGACGATGCTGGGTTCGCGGCCAGAACGCGCTACGGAAACAGGAAAGGCAGAATGTTCAGAGGAGTGATGATAGTTAAAAAAAGGCAGTTTGCTTTAACGGTCTCTGGTAGTATATCGGCTAGTACACCCGCCTGTCACGCGGGAGAGCGGGGTTCGACTCCCCGCCAGAGAGACTTATTTTTTCTCTTCACGCTTCAGCTACCAGAAGGGTCCAAACCCCGGCCGAGGATCTAGTTCTCTAGAATTATTATTTTGTCCAACAACTCCCCAGTAGAACAGATACTGAATCGCCACACGTTCAGAACGGACGACGATCGAGTCTCCAACTGGCCGTGAAGATGCCGGGGTTTTCCGAACCACTACGCTTTCGACAATTTCAGTCTGTTCCTTCTCAGTGACCTCCGCTGAGCTATGCTGTCCGCTCCTTCAAAGTTCCAGTGTCTGGCTGGCAGACCGCTCAGGGTAAGACCATGCATTCTGGCCCACCTCCCGGAACTTTCAACCAACAACCGTTCCGTCACAGAGAGGCTACCATGACATCGTGACCAGCAAAAACCCCAACAAGCAACCTGCCATCCAGCATGGCCCTCCCGGCAGGAGTGCAATCTCCGGACAAGTCGCTACGGTTTTTGGGTGTACGGGATTCTTGGGGCGGTATTTAGTGGCTAAGCTTGGTGCGTGTCTCTCTTTCAGGGAGACTCACTCTCTGTCATTTCCGAGTGTATGCTTATACGCTTGCGCGCTCTTTTTTTTGCGTTTTCGATTTTCTCAGCCAAGGCCGGTACCCAGGTCATCGTTCCTTTCAGGGATGAAGATGAGAAGAGGCATTTAAAGGTTATGGGAGATTTGGGTCAGATTGTTCCACTGGTGCGTACTATGTCGAATCTGAGATTTCTCGACGCGTCCGATCGGTGTATGCCTACTTGTTCGGGTTCGGTAGGAATGGGACATGAGGAACGAACAACAAACCGCAGAGTGCCTGCGACACTCGGATGTTGTGTATAACCTTGTCGGAAGGGACTACGAGACCAAGTACTTGGGTTTGCACGCCTTGGGTAACATCGGCTGACCTCGGAC
>Ga0307517_10004661_pt1 | contig 21021 bp, 15 predicted proteins | sample 23_EM_MG_FD_194515 | JGI IMG/M metagenome (GOLD analysis project Ga0307517, IMG submission 194515) | Populus trichocarpa ectomycorrhiza microbial communities from riparian zone in the Pacific Northwest, United States - 23_EM | ecosystem: Host-associated > Plants > Roots > Unclassified | place...
TCCCATCCCCGCGAACACCACCGGCTGACAGCTCCTCCCACGCTGCGAACCGGGCCTGAACCGGCCTTGAACCGGAGGATCTTGACCCCGTCTTCCGCACCCCCGTCCGCTCCCCTACCGTTTCCCCATGAGGCTGCCGGCATGAGCGGTATCGGGCCCGTCGAATCCGTCGACTCACCGGAGATCGACGGGAGTTGTGACGTCATCGGGGGCGACTCGCCCCGCCTGAGCGACCATTGGCACGCCCTGCCGCAGCGCACCCGCAGGGCCGTGCTCACCGTGGGCACGGTCACCGCCGTCGCCGTCGGAGCCGTCCTCCTGCCGCCCTTCCACGACGGGCGGCAGGACGAGCCGACCCCACCCGTCCCGTGGCCCGCGAACATCACCGAATGGCGCTACACCGGGCTCGCCCAGACCACCGACACCCCCACCACGACCGGCTTCTTCCGCTTCGCGGTCACCGTGGAAAACGGACCCCCCGTCGCCATAAGGGTCATCGGCGCCGCCTTCGACGGGCTCACCGCCCAGGCCGTCCCCGATCCTTCCTTCACCGTCCGCACCGGAGCGACCCGCCGCGTAACGGTGGAGATTTCGGTTTCCGACTGTTCGGGACTGCCCCTGAATGCGGACCTAGCCTTTCTGGACGTAACGCTGCGTAACACGCGCGCAATACAACACCACAGTTTCATCTTCGGCAGCGCCTACTCCAACGACCTTTCCCAGCTCCTCCACAGGGCCTGCGGCACGACAAAGGCCAGGCCAGGCCCACGGCCAAGCGGAAGTGCAGGTTCTCAAAATGTGGACCGAAACTGAACTCCGCCAAACCGGCCGAGACCCACCCTCCACGATCCCCGCCAACCTGCACGTCATAACAAGAAAGTCACAAGCCAGCTCACGACGATGCCCATGCCCACAGACCGGGCTTAGAGTCACGGCCAGTCACCGCTCCATCGGGAGTTGGGTACCAGCGCAGCACCTTGCCGCTCCAAACGGGGGCGACTGTGCCTGCGGAAAGGACTGATTGTGCGACAGCGTTCTTTGGTGATACTGACCTCCGTTCTCACGACCGGAGCTCTGACCCTCACCGCCTGCGGCTCCCGGGACAGCGGTAGCAAAAGTGACAGCGGGTCGACCACCCTGACCATCGGCGTCGACGCCCCGCTGTCCGGTGAGAACTCCACCACCGGTCTCGGCATCCAGTACGGCGTCCAGATCGCCGTGGACGACGCCAACAAGAACAACTGGGTCCCCGGCGTCAAGTTCAAGGTCAAGGCCCTGGACGACAAGGCGCAGCCCGCCACCGGCCAGTCCAACGCCACCGCCTTCACCGGCGACACCAACGTCGTCGGCGCCGTCGGCCCGCTGAACTCCGGCGTCGCGCTCTCCATGCAGAAGGTGTTCGCCTCGGCCAACATGGTCGAGATCTCCCCCTCGAACACCGACCCCAGCCTCACCCAGGGCAAGAACTGGGCGACCACCAAGACGCGGCCGTACAAGACGTACTTCCGTACCGCCACCACCGACGCCCTCCAGGGTGGCTTCGCCGCCGACTACGCGTTCAACGGCCTCAAGAAGAAGAAGGCCTTCGTCGTCGACGACAAGCAGACCTACGGCGCCGGCCTGGCCGGGATCTTCAACAGCGGCTTCAAGAAGCTCGGCGGCACCATCGCCGGTACCGACCACGTCAACACCGGCGACACCGACTTCAGCTCGCTCGTCACCAAGATCAAGAACTCCGGCGCCGACCTGGTCTACTACGGCGGCCAGTACGACGAGTCGGAGAAGATCACCAAGCAGCTCAAGGCAGCCGGCGTCAAGATCCCGCTGTTCGGCGGTGACGGCATGTACGCCACCACGTACATCCAGACCGCCGGCAAGGCCGCCGAAGGCGACCTCGCCACCTCCGTCGGCGTCCCCGTCGACACCCTGCCCGCCGCCAAGGCCTTCGTCTCCACCTACAAGGCCAAGGGCTACAAGGGTGACTACGGCGCCTACGGCGGCTACTCCTACGACGCCGCCTCCGCCATCATCAAGGCCGTGAAGGCCGTCAAGGACGCCAACGACGGCAAGCTGCCCGACAGCAACGACCTCCGCTCCAAGGTCGTCGACGCCGTACAGAAGTCCGACTTCGAAGGCATCACCGGCAAGGTCACCTTCGACCAGTACGGCGACACCGGCAACAAGCAGCTCACCGTCTACCAGGTCACCAACGGCGCCTGGAAGGCCGTGAAGACCGGTACCTTCACCGGCTGATCCCAGCCACAGCACCACCGCACCACGGGCCGCGCGGAAGGAGGATCCCGACCGCGCGGCCCGTTGTCACACCCCCCCCACCCCCAGGCACGCGATCTGTGCACACGACCACCAGCGACAATGGAGGCCACGCGGTGAACACCCTGCCGCAGCAGCTGGCCAACGGGCTGCTCCTCGGCTCGATGTACGGGCTGATCGCCATCGGCTACACGATGGTGTACGGCATCGTCCAGCTCATCAACTTCGCGCACGGCGAGATCTTCATGACCGGCGCCTTCGGCGCCCTCACGGTCTACGCCTACATCCTGCCCGACGGCACCTCGATGGTGGTCGCGGTACCACTCATGCTGATCGGCGGCGGAATCGTCTCCGTCCTCGTCGCGGTAGGGGCCGAACGATTCGCCTACCGCCCCCTGCGGCAAGCACCACGGCTGGCGCCCCTCATCACCGCCATCGGCCTCTCACTGGCGCTCCAGGAAGTCGTCCGGAACTTCTACCCGGGCGCCGACAAGGACCGCTCCTTCCCCAGCCTCGACGGCAGCCACGACATCGGCTCGGTCACCATCACCGACGCCGACATCTTCCTCGTGGTGGCCGCCATCGTCTGCATGTCCGGCCTCGCCTGGTTCGTCCGCAAGAGCCGCACCGGCCGCGCCATGCAGGCCACCGCCCAGGACCCGGACACCTCCCAGCTCATGGGCATCGACACCAACCGCATCATCGTCATAGCCTTCGCCATCGGCGGCTTCTTCGCCGCCGTAGCAGCCGTCTCCTACGGCCTGAAGTACGGCAACATCGGCTACCGCATGGGCTTCCTGATGGGCCTCAAGGCCTTCACCGCGGCCGTCATGGGCGGCATCGGCAACATCTACGGCGCCATGCTCGGCGGAGTCGTCCTCGGCGTCGCCGAGACCCTCGCCTCGGCCTACATCAACCACATCCCCGGCATGCAGCAGCTCGGCGGATCCGGCTGGGCCAACGTCTGGGCCTTCTGTCTCCTCATCCTCGTACTGCTGTTCAGGCCACAAGGCCTGCTCGGCGAACGCGTCGCGGACAGGGCGTGATCACATGACCGAGACGACCGAGAACCCTCAGACAGCGGCCACCGCCCCCGCGGCACAGCGTGGCCTCATCCCGCTGCCCCTCGCGACGGCCCGCGCTCTCCTCCTGGCCGGCGGCATCCTCACCACCGCCTCCACCTTCCTGCGCTGGACCTGGACCTCCGACTTCCCCGGCGACCTCACCGTCAACGGCTACCCCGGCGGCCTCCAGGTCCTCACCCTCATCGCGGGCATCATCACCGCCCTGTTCGCCCTCTCCACCTACGGCGTCCGAGGACTCGGCTGGCTCCTGCCCGCCCGCAACAACGCACCCCTCGTCCTCACCGCCCTCAGCGGCTTCGCCGTCACCTGGTACACGGTGATCTCGATCGCCGCCGAACTCGGCGGCATCGTCAACTGGGAACCCGGCACCTACATCGCCGCCGTCGCCTCCCTGCTCCCCGTCATCGGCGCCCTCGCCCTCCCGCAGGACGCCACCGACAGCACCAAGGAAGCGCTCAAGGCGTACATCGCCAAGGCCGACCATGTCCCGGCCCCCCAGGCCACCGCGCCCTGGATCCAGCGACTTGCCATCACCATCGTCGCCGCCCTCGGCCTCACGGTCTTCGCCTACGGCATCGACGCCGAGGACGAACTCTTCATCGGCTTCCTCATCGTCGTCGTCTTCACCGCCTGGGCCCTGCAGACGGCCGGTCTCTTCGACCGCTTCAGCCGCCTCACCGCCGACAACCGCAGCTTCGCCCTCGCCATGGGCTTCGTCGCCGCGATCGGCTTCCCCTTCACCCAGACCAACGACCACTACGCCAACCTCGGCGTCAACATCCTGATCTTCGGAACCGTCGCCCTCGGCCTCAACATCGTCGTCGGCCTCGCCGGACTCCTCGACCTCGGCTATGTCGCCTTCCTCGGTGTCGGCGCCTACACCGCCGCCCTGGTCTCCGGCTCCGAGTTCTCCAAGTTCTCCGGCGTCCAGTTCCCCTTCTGGGCCGCCGCCCTCACCGGTGCGGCCGCCAGCCTGGTCTTCGGCGTCCTCATCGGCGCCCCGACCCTGCGCCTGCGCGGCGACTACCTCGCCATCGTGACCCTCGGCTTCGGAGAGATCTTCCGCATCGCCGTCAACAACATGGACGGCGTCTCCGGCCCCGACATCACCAACGGCCCCAACGGCATCCCGTCCATCCCCGACCTGTCGTTCTTCGGCTTCGACTTCGGCCAGAACCACGACATCGCCGGATTCACCATCGGCCGGTTCGCCAACTACTACCTGCTCATGGTCCTGATCAGTGCCCTCGTCGTCACGATCTACCGCCGCGCCTCCGACTCCCGCATCGGCCGATCCTGGATCGCCATCCGCGAGGACGAGACCGCCGCCACCGCCATGGGCATCAACGGCTTCCGCGTCAAGCTCATCGCGTTCGCCCTCGGCGCCACCCTCGCCGGCCTCGCCGGCACCGTCAGCGCCCACGTCACCTACAGCGTGGTGCCGAACCCGTACCAGTTCGCCGGAGCGGCCCCGCCCAACTCCGCGTTCCTGCTGGCCGCCGTCGTCCTCGGCGGCATGGGCACCGTCTCCGGACCCTTCCTCGGCGCGGCCCTGCTCTACCTGCTCCCGGAGAAGCTCGTGGCGCTCCAGGACAAGTCGCTGCTCGCCTTCGGCATCGCGCTCATCCTCCTGATGCGCTTCCGCCCCGAGGGGATCATCCCCAACCGCCGACGCCAGCTGGAATTCCACGAGACCGGCCAACTCGACGTACCGGACACCACGACCCTGACCGACGAACCGGCCATCACCAAGGCAGGGGCGTAGAGAGCCATGACGACACCTGTACTCGAAGCCCGTGACGTCACCATGCGCTTCGGCGGCCTCACCGCCGTCCGCTCCGTCGACTTCACCGTCAACGCCGGCGAGATCGTAGGCCTCATCGGCCCCAACGGCGCCGGCAAGACCACCTTCTTCAACTGCCTCACCGGCCTCTACGTCCCCACCGAGGGCACGGTCTCCTACCAGGGCACGGTCCTTCCGCCGAAGCCCCACCTGGTCACCAAGGCCGGCATCGCCCGCACCTTCCAGAACATCCGTCTGTTCGCCAACATGACGGTCCTGGAGAACGTGCTGGTCGGCCGCCACACCCGCACCAAGGAAGGCCTCTGGTCGGCCCTCCTGCGCGGCCCCGGCTTCAAGCGTGCCGAAAAGGCGAGCGAAGAACGCGCCATGGAACTCCTGGAGTTCATCGGCCTCGCCCACAAGCGCGACCACCTGGCACGCAACCTCCCCTACGGCGAACAGCGCAAGCTGGAGATCGCACGCGCCCTGGCCTCCGAGCCGGGTCTCCTGCTGCTCGACGAACCGACGGCCGGCATGAACCCCCAGGAGACGCGGGCGACCGAGGAGTTGGTCTTCGCCATCCGCGACAAGGGCATCGCCGTCCTCGTCATCGAGCACGACATGCGCTTCATCTTCAACCTCTGCGACCGCGTCGCCGTCCTCGTCCAGGGCGAGAAACTCGTCGAAGGCACCTCCGACGTCGTCCAGGCCGACGAACGCGTCGTGGCCGCCTACCTCGGCGAACCCTTCGAACCCACACCCGAGGACACCCAGCCCGCGGCGGAAGCGGAGAGCACCACCAGCACCAAGGGAGAAGCCCAGTGACCGCACTGCTAGAGGTCGAGGACCTCAGGGTCTCCTACGGCAAGATCGAAGCCGTCAAGGGCATCTCCTTCAGCGTCGAGGCCGGCCAGGTCGTCACCCTCATCGGCACCAACGGCGCCGGCAAGACGACCACCCTGCGCACCCTCTCCGGCCTGCTGCAGCCCTCCGGCGGCAACATCACCTTCGACGGCAAACCGCTGAAGAACGTCCCCGCACACAAGATCGTCTCCCTCGGGCTGGCCCACTCCCCCGAAGGCCGACACATCTTCCCCCGCCTCACCATCGCCGAGAACCTCCAGCTCGGCGCCTTCCTCCGCAAGGACAAGGAAGGCATCGAGAAGGACATCCAGCGCGCCTACGACCTCTTCCCGATCCTGGGAGAGCGCCAGAAGCAGGCCGCGGGAACCCTCTCCGGCGGTGAGCAGCAGATGCTGGCGATGGGCCGCGCGCTCATGTCCCAGCCGAAGCTGCTGATGCTGGACGAACCGTCCATGGGTCTCTCGCCGATCATGATGCAGAAGATCCTGGCGACGATCGTGGAGCTCAAGGCCTCCGGCACGACGATCCTCCTCGTCGAACAGAACGCCCAGGCGGCCCTGTCGCTCGCCGACCAGGGCCACGTCATGGAGGTCGGCAACATCGTCCTCTCCGGCACGGGCCAGGACCTGCTGCACGACGAGTCGGTACGGAAGGCGTACCTCGGCGAGGACTGAGTCTTCGTCTCCGGTCGCTTCCGGTTGTTTCTCTACGACGAGGCCCGCGCCCCCAGCTTCGGGGGCGCGGGCCTCGTCGTACCTGCTGCCGTGGGTGGGCCGGTGTCAGCCCTTCGAGGACTTCTTCTCGTCCGCGTCCTGGATGACCGCCTCGGCGACCTGCTGCATGGACATCCGACGGTCCATCGACGTCTTCTGGATCCAACGGAACGCGGCCGGCTCGGACAGCCCGTACTCGGTCTGGAGAATCGACTTCGCCCGGTCGACCAGCTTGCGGGTCTCCAGCCGCAGCGTGAGGTCGGCGACCTCCTGCTCCAACTGCTTGAGCTCGGTGAAGCGCGAAACGGCCATCTCGATCGCGGGCACGACGTCACTCTTGCTGAAGGGCTTCACGAGGTACGCCATCGCACCGGCGTCCCGCGCCCGCTCGACGAGGTCGCGCTGCGAGAAGGCGGTGAGCATCAGTACGGGAGCGATGCCCTCCTCGGCGATCTTCTCGGCCGCGGAGATGCCGTCCAGCTTGGGCATCTTCACGTCGAGGATCACCAGGTCGGGCTTGTGCTCACGGGCCAGCTCGACGGCCTGCTCACCATCACCGGCCTCACCGACGACGGTGTACCCCTCTTCTTCGAGCATCTCTTTGAGATCGAGCCGAATCAGGGCCTCGTCCTCGGCGATGACGACACGGGTCGTCAGCGGAGGCACGTGCGACTTGTCGTCGTCGGGCGCGTCTACGGGCTGGGGCGACTCGGGGGCGGTCACGGGGGCTCCTCGTTCAGGGCACGGGGGTAGTGCTGACAAGAGCCTACCTAGCTGCGATAAGGTGGGGGCACAGCGGGAGACCGTTGACCTTGGTTTCCGAGGAAGCCCCGGTAGTCCAGCGGTAGAGACAATGGATTCAAAACCCATCAAGCGTCGGTTCGAATCCGACTCGGGGCACTTTTCCTTCAAATCGAAGGCAAACATTTAAAGCGGAGGTTCACGTTCGCGTGAACCTCCGCTTTTCGCTGCGTGTCGCGATCCGCTCCTGGCAGGACCGACTCGAACCCCTGTTCAGCATCGCGAACCCGGCCCCCGGACCGTCTGCCGACGCGTGGCCCGGGCTCATCCAACTGTCCCGCGAGGCCATAGCGAAGGTGCGCCCCGGCATCGGCGTCTTCGCACTCCAGAAGGAGGGCTACGCGATGGTCACCAGTCACTCGCAGCAGGACATCGTCGACGCCCACAACATCTCCGTCGCCCGCAAAGCCCCAGTCGCCCTCATGGACACCCACGTGGGCCCCAAACACTGACCCCACAACATGACGCGTCACAACCCACCCCCACCCCCTTTGTGACCTGCCCCAATTCCCCGCGCGGGCGTTGACCGGGCCGAACCCCACCCGCGATGTTCGGCCGCATGACACCCCTGAACAGACGAGGTTTCGTCGCGGCCGCCGCCGGTGCCGCCGCGGCTGCCGTAGCGATGAGCCCGGAATCCGCCGCAGCCCTCGGCCAGGAGCAGAGCGACACAGACATGGACGAAATCGACTTCTCGAACAAAGACGACTTCGCAGCCGCCGACAAGGGATTCATCGCCGCCCTGAATCCCGGAGTCGTCAAGAACGCGGCCGGAGACGTCATTTGGGACAACGACGCCTACGCCTTCCTCAAAGGCAACGCCCCGAAGACCGCCGACGCGAGTCTCTGGCGTATGTCTCAACTCACCCGGAAACAGGGGCTGTTCAAGGTCACCAACCGGATTTATCAAGTCCGCGGACTCGACCTCTCCAACATGACGATCGTGGAGGGCGACACCGGTGTCATCGTGATCGACCCCCTGATCTCAGCCGAAACCGCCGCCGCGGCGCTCAAGTTGTACCGCGACCACGTCGCCGACAAAGAAGTGACCGGCCTCATCTACACGCACCCGCACGTCGACCACTACGGCGGCTGCCGAGGCGTCCTCCCGAACGGCGCCGGTGACGTGCCGATCATCGCCCCCGAGGGTTTCATGGAGCACGCCGTCTCCGAGAACGTATACGCGGGCACGGCGATGACCCGCCGGTCCGTCTACATGTACGGCGCCCAACTCCCCAAGGGCCCTGCCGCGCACGTCGGTTGCGGGCTCGGGCAGAACATCTCCACCGGGACCATCGGGCTCCTCGAACCCACCCGGTACGTCTCGGCCACCGGGCAACGGCTCACCGTCGACGGTGTCGTCATGGAGTTCCAGCTGACGCCGGGGACGGAGGCGCCCGCCGAGATGAACTTCCTGTTCCCCGATCTCCGGGCCGTGTGCATGGCCGAGAACGCCACGCACACGATGCACAACATCATCACGCTGCGCGGCGCCCAGGTCCGGGACGCGAAGGAGTGGGCGGCGTATCTGACGGAGTCGATCGGGCTCTACGGCGGTCGGGTCGACGTCGCCTTCGCGTCGCACCACTGGCCGACCTGGGGGAACGACGAGATCGTCGCCCTGCTCGAAGCGCAGCGGGATCTGTACGCGTACATGCATGACCAGACCCTGCGAATGCTCAACTCCGGTCTCACGGCGCGCGAAATCGCGGCGGAGTTCCAACTGCCGCCCGCGCTCGCGGAGGTGTGGGCGAACCGGGGTTATTACGGGTCCATCAGCCATAACGTGAAAGGTATTTACCAGCGCTACATGGGCTGGTTCGACGCCAATCCGGCTCATCTCTGGGAACATCCGCCGGTTGCCGAGGCGAAGCGATACGTCAAGGCGTTGGGCGGCATCACCCTCGCCGTGTCGAAAGCACGCGAATTCGTCCGCGACGGAGATCTCCGGTTCGCCGCCACTCTTCTCAACCATTGCGTATTCGCCGAGCCCGATCGGAAGAAACCCAGGCAACTCCTCGCCCAGGTCTACGAAAAGCTGGCGTATACGACGGAGAACGCGGTCTGGCGGAACTTCTGTCTCACGGGTGCGATGGAGTTGCGGGAGGGGGTGAAACCGCCTTCGGCGACTTCCGACAGTACCGATGTGAAAGCGGCTCTCTCCGTCGATCAGCTCATCGATGCCATGTCCGTGCGGGTCGACGGGCCGAAGGCGTGGGATCTCGACCTGGCCATGGACTGGTATCTGCCGGGGCAGGCCACGTACTGGCATCTGCGGCTGAAGCACGGTGTGTTGACGCGTACGTCGAGTGCCTCGCCCAACCCCTCCGCCGGGCTGACGCTCACCATGAACAAGGTGCAGTTGTTGCAGCTGTTGGCCGGGAAGGGGTTGGGGGCGATTCAGGTGTCCGGGGACGTCACGTCGCTGACCGCGTTGTTCTCGGTGCTCGTGACTCCTACGGCGGACTTCGCGATCGTCACGCCGTAGGCGCAACTTGTCGCCGCCTAAGCCTACTTGGGGCTGTCGTCCTCGCCCACGTGGTGCACACGGACGAGGTTCGTCGAGCCGGCCACTCCGGGCGGGGAACCCGCCGTGATGACGACGATGTCGCCCTTCTCGCAGCGGCCGTGCTTGAGGAGGAGTTCATCGACCTGGTCCACCATCGCGTCGGTGGAGTCGACGTGAGGGCCGAGGATCGTCTCCACGCCCCAGGTGAGGTTGAGTTGGGCGCGGGTGGCCGGGTCCGGGGTGAAGGCCATGACCGGGATCGGCGAGCGGTAGCGGGAGAGGCGGCGGACCGTGTCACCGGACTGGGTGAAGGCGACGAGGTACTTCGCGCCGAGGAAGTCGCCCATCTCGGCGGCGGCTCGGGCGACGGCGCCGCCCTGGGTGCGGGGCTTGTTGCGCTCGGTCAGCGGGGGCAGGCCCTTGGCGAGGATGTCTTCCTCGGCGGCCTCGATGATGCGGGCCATGGTGGTGACGGTGGCGATGGGGTACTTGCCGACGCTGGTCTCGCCGGACAGCATCACCGCGTCCGTGCCGTCGATCACGGCGTTCGCCACATCCGAGGCTTCCGCCCTGGTCGGGCGGGAGTTCTCGATCATCGAGTCGAGCATCTGGGTGGCGACGATGACCGGCTTGGCGTTGCGCTTGGCCAGTTTGATCGCGCGCTTCTGGACGATCGGGACCTGTTCGAGGGGCATCTCCACGCCCAGGTCGCCGCGGGCCACCATGATGCCGTCGAAGGCGGCGACGATGTCGTCGATGGCCTCGACCGCCTGGGGCTTTTCGACCTTGGCGATGACGGGGAGGCGGTGGCCCTCCTCGTCCATGATGCGGTGGACCTCGTCGATGTCCTTGCCGCTGCGGACGAAGGACAGCGCGATCACGTCGAAGCCCGCGCGCAGGGCCCAGCGGAGGTCGTCCTCGTCCTTGTCGGAGAGGGCGGGGACCGAGACGGCGACTCCGGGGAGGTTGAGGCCCTTGTGGTCGGAGATCATGCCGCCTTCGACGACCTCGGTGTGGACGCGGGGGCCGTCGACGGAGGTGACTTCGAGGCAGACCTTGCCGTCGTCGACGAGGACGCGTTCGCCGGGGGTGACGTCGGTGGCGAGGCCGGCGTAGGTCGTGCCGCAGGACTGGCGGTCGCCTGCCGCGCCTTCTTCGACGGTGATGGTGAAGGTGTCTCCGCGTTCAAGGAGTACGGGGCCTTCGGTGAAGTGGCCGAGTCGGATCTTCGGGCCTTGAAGGTCGGCGAGCATTCCGACGCTGCGGCCGGTCTCCTCGGCGGCCTTTCGGACGCGCTGGTAGCGCTCCTCGTGTTCGGCGTGGGTGCCGTGGCTGAGGTTGAAGCGGGCTACGTCCATTCCGACTTCGACCAGGGCTTTGATCTGGTCGTACGAGTCGGTTGCGGGGCCCAAGGTACAGACGATTTTTGCTCGGCGCATGGTTTGAGCCTAGACCTTACCCATGGGTAGGGAATTGGCCGTGCATGACTACTCAACAACCTTTGGGTGAAGGCTTATTGACAAGGCTTGAATGTGCGGCGGGGTGCTCCAATGAGCGTTCGAATGGTCGAATTAAAGGGTCTGCTCACAGGCGCGGGGGTGCCATCGTGAAGCGTGCGTTGACCTGGGCGTAGACGGTTTGTCGTTGGGGTTCGAGGTCGAGGGGTGCGGAGTCGGTGTCTTCGACGGCTCCGCCCACGAAGGCCCTGGAGCGCATACGGCCCTGGGGGGCGCCGTAGGTCTGGGCGTTCTCGGCGCCGATGTCGGCCAGCTCCACCAGCGCGGCCAGCGTCGTACCCAGTGCTTCGGCGTATTCGCGGGCGCGTTGGACGGCTTCGTGGACTGCTTGCTGGCGGGCCTTGCGGTGGACGGGCGAGTCGGGGCGCAGGGCCCACCAGGGGCCGTCGACGCGGGTGAGGTCGAGGTCGGCGAGGCGGGTGGTGAGTTCGCCGAGGGCGGTGAAGTCGGCGAGTTCGGCGGTGACGTTGACTCTGCCGTGGTAGCGGTGGACGCGTTCGCCGCGGCCGTGCTTGGTGAGTTCGGGGGTGATGGAGAAGCCGCCGGTCTCCAGGCGTTCGACGGCCTCGCCGTAGCTCTTGACCAGGTCGAGGACGGTGGCGTTGCGGCGGGTGAGGTCGTCGAGGGCGGTGCGGCGGTCGGTGCCGCGGGCGGCGACGGTGATGCCGATGCGGGCGATCTCGGGGTCGACTTCGAGGCGGGCCTCGCCCCGGACGGCGTTGCGGGGGGCGTCGGGGGTGCCGTAGGGGACGGGGGGTTGGGGTTCGTCTGCGGGCGCGGTCATGTGTCCCACTGTGTCATTCACCGGTGGGTCACAGCTTGTGGTGGTCACCAGATCGAAACCTGCGGGGGCTGTTGCGTCAGGTAAGAAACGGGTCAGAATCTACGCGCGTTGTTGACCGTTTCCCGAGGAGATCCAGACATGCCCTTGAACCGCCGGAAGTTCCTGAAGAAGTCCGCCGTGACGGGCGCCGGGGTCGCGCTGGCCGGTGCGGCGGCGGCTCCGGCGGCGCAGGCCGCGGAGCAGAAGAAGCCGGGCAAGCACCCCAAGCGGTACTCGCTGACTGTGCTGGGCACGACGGACCTGCACGGGCATGTCTTCAACTGGGACTACTTCAAGAACGCGGAGTACTCCGACGCCAAGGGCAACGCGATGGGTCTGGCGCGGGTGTCGACCCTGGTGAACCAGATCCGCCAGGAGAAGGGGCGGCGGAACACGCTGCTGCTGGACGCGGGCGACACGATCCAGGGCACCCCGCTGACGTACTACTTCGCGAAGGTGGACCCGATCACCGCCAAGGGCGGCCCGGTGCACCCGATGGCGCAGGCGATGAACGCGATCGGGTACGACGCGGCGGCGCTGGGCAACCACGAGTTCAACTACGGCATCGAGACGCTGCGGAAGTTCGAGGACCAGTGCCGCTTCCCGCTGCTCGGGGCGAACGCGCTGGACGCGAAGACGCTGAAGCCCGCCTTCCCGCCGTACTTCATCAAGACGTTCCGCGTACCGGGTGCGCCGCCGGTCAAGGTGGCGGTCCTCGGGCTCACCAACCCGGGTATCGCGATCTGGGACAAGGCGTATGTGCAGGGGAAGTTGACGTTCCCGGGGCTTGAGGAGCAGGCGGCGAAGTGGGTGCCGAAGCTGAAGTCGATGGGGGCGGATGTCGTCGTCGTGTCGGCGCACTCCGGGTCGTCGGGGACGTCGTCGTACGGTGATCAGCTGCCGTACGTGGAGAACTCGGCGGCGCTCGTCGCGCAGCAGGTGCCGGGGATCGACGCGATTCTCGTGGGCCACGCGCACGTGGAGATCCCGGAGTTGAAGGTCACGAACACGGCGACGGGCAAGACCGTCGTGCTGTCCGAACCGCTGTGCTACGCCGAGCGGTTGAGCGTGTTCGACTTCGAGTTGGTCTTCGAGAAGGGGCGTTGGTCCGTCGAGTCGGTGGCGGCGTCGCTGCGGGACGCGAAGACGGTCGCGGACGACCCGAAGATCACGCGGCTGCTGAAGGACGAGCACGCGCTGGTCGTGGAGTACGTCAACCAGGTGGTCGGTACGGCGACGGCGACGCTGACGACGGTCGACGCGCGGTACAAGGACGCCCCGATCATCGACCTGATCACCAAGGTCCAGGAGGACGTGGTGAAGGCGGCGTTGGTGGGGACGGCGTACGCGTCGCTGCCGGTGATCGCGCAGGCGTCGCCGTTCTCGCGGACCTCGGAGATCCCGGCGGGCAACGTGACGATCCGGGATCTGTCGGGTCTGTACGTGTACGACAACACGCTGGTCGCGAAGCTGCTGACGGGTGCTCAGGTGCGGGCGTACCTGGAGTACTCGGCGGAGTACTTCGTGCAGACGGCGGCGGACGCGGTGATCGACACGGAGAAGCTGACGAACGCGAACGGCCGCCCGGACTACAACTACGACTACGTGTCCGGGTTCTCGTACGACATCGACATCGCGCAGGCGGCGGGTTCGCGGATCAAGAACCTCACCTACAACGGTGCGGCGCTGGACGACACGCAGCAGTTCGTGCTGGCGGTGAACAACTACCGGGCGAACGGCGGCGGTGCGTTCCCGCATGTGGCGTCGGCGACCGAGGTGTGGTCGGAGTCGACGGAGATCCGGACGCGGATCGCGGAGTGGGCGACCGCGAAGGGTGTGCTGGATCCGGCCGACTTCGCCTCGGTGGACTGGAAGTTGACGCGGAACGGGACGCCGGTTTTCTGAAGCATCCCGGTCTTCTGAAGCACGCGGTGTTCTAGAGCTTGAACAGGGTTGTGTCCACGGCGTCGGCGAGGGCTTTCGCGCCGGCGTCGTTGACGTGGAGGCCGTCGCCGGCATTGAACTCGGCCCGGATACGGGCGGGTTGAGCGGGGTCCGCGACGGCGGCGGTGTCGGCGACGGCGGCGAAGGGGTGGTCGTCGCCGAGGAGCCAGGCGTTGATCTCCGCGCGGGTGGCCTGGCCGGCAGCGCTGTCGAAGCCGTCGTAGGTCGCGCCCTGGTAGGTGCCGAGGGTGCAGGCGATGACGGTCAGTCCGGCGGTGTGGAGGCGGTCGGCGAGGGTGGTGAGGCCGGCGATGAACTCGGCCGCGGTGGGGCCTTCGGCGGGTTCGGGGTGGGCGATGACACCGGGCAGACCGAGGTCGTTGAGCCCGATGTGGACGAGGACGTGGCTGACGCCGGGGACGGCGAGGACGTCGTGGTCTATGCGGGCCAGGAGGTGTTCGCCGATGCCGTCGGTGAGCAGTCGATTGCCGGAGAGGCCCTGGTTGACGATCCAGCCGCGGTCGAGGCGGCGGCCGAGTTGGGACGGGAAGCTGTTGTCGGCTCCGGGGGTGGTGGCGGCGCCCTCGATCCAGGAGTCGCCGAAGGCGACGACGATGCGGGTGTCGGCGGGGGCCAGGACGTCGACTCCGGCGAGGAGGTGGCCGGTGCTGAACTCCTCGGCGCCGTCGAGGACTTCGGCGTCGAGTCGGCTGCCGGGTGCGGCGTGCCCGATGTCGTGGGCGACCGGTGAGAAGGTGGTCGGTCCGGTGTCGCCCGGGAGATGGAGGCTGAGGGCCAGCTCCTGCCCGGCGCTGAACGGCTGGTGGACCGGGTCGCTGACGAGTTCCTCACCGGCGGGGATCGTGGCGGTCGCGGTGCCGGAGAAGGTCAGCGGGATGTCGGTCGCGGGGTCGATACCGCTGCCGCGGGTGCGGGTGGCGAGGTGGGCGCCGCCGATCTCCAGGGGTGCGGTGCCGTAGCGGTTGCTGAGCCTGACGCGGAGTGCCTCGCCTCCTCCGGCCAGGCGCAGGGGCTGTCGTACGGTCTGGTCGGTGAAGCTGCGGGAGGGGAAGAGCTGGACGTCCTCGTGGGGACCCAGGACGGCGGTGCGGTGGGCCGCGATCCAGGTCGTCGTGGTGGTCATGGCGGGCCCAACGCCGCCGCCGTCGAGGTTCTTCCGGCCCTGGCTTCTTTTTACCTTCCTTCGACGAGGGGGGTGAGGGTGCGGGTGGCCTGGCGGGCCGGGGGGATCTGGACCTGGGGGTCAAGTCCGAAGGTGGTGAAGGCGGTTCGGCCGGGGAGGGGGTAAGGCTCCTTGCCGGTGAGGGAGTTGAGGATGGTGGCGCTGCGCCAGGCGGCGAGGCCGAGGTCGGGGGCGCCGACGCCGTGGGTGTGGAGTTCGGCGTTCTGGACGTAGACGTGACAGCCCGCGCCGGTGACGGAGGGGTCGAGGACGAGCCTGAACTGGTCGTCGATGCGCGGGCGTTCGGCGCTGTCGCGGCGCAGGTAGGGGTCGAGCCCGGCGAGGATGCGGCCGAGGGGACGTTCGCGGTAGCCGGTGGCGAGGACGACGGCGTCGGTGGTGAGGCGGGAGCGGGTGTTCTGCTGGAGGTGTTCCAGGTGGAGCTCGACCTTGGTGGTCGCGATGCGGCCCGCGGTGCGGACGCGGACGCCGGGGGTGAGGACGGCGTCGGGCCAACCGCCGTGCAGGGTACGGCGGTAGAGCTCGTCGTGGATGGCGGCGATGGTGTCCGCGTCGATGCCCTTGTGGAGTTGCCACTGCGAGGTGACGAGACGGTCGCGGACGGGTTCGGCGAGGGCGTGGAAGTAGCGGGTGTAGTCGGGGGTGAAGTGCTCCAGGCCGAGCTTGGAGTACTCCATGGGCGCGAACGCCTCGCTGCGGCCGATCCAGTGGAGCTTCTCGTGTCCCGCGGGGCGGTGGCGGAGCAGGTCGAGGAAGACCTCTGCACCGGTCTGTCCCGAGCCGATGACGGTGATGTGCTCGGCGGCGAGAAACGTTTCGCGGTGGGCGAGGTAGTCGGCGGCATGGATGACGGGGACGCCGGGGGCCTCGACGAGGGGCTTGAGCGGGTCGGGGACGTAGGGGGCGGTGCCGACGCCGAGGACGATGTTCTTGGTGTACGTCCGCCCGAGGGCCTCCGCTTCCCCATCGCTGTCGAGCTGGGTGAAGTCGACCTCGAACACGTCGCGTTCGGGGTTGAAGCGGACGGCGTCGACCTGGTGGCCGAAGTGGAGTCCGGGGAGGCTGTCCGCGACCCAGCGGCAGTAGGCGTCGTACTCGGCGCGCTGGATGTGGAAGCGCTCGGCGAAGTAGAAGGGGAAGAGCCGGTCGCGGGCCCGCAGGTAGTTGAGGAAGGACCAGGGGCTGGCGGGGTCGGCGAGGGTCACCAGGTCGGCCAGGAACGGGACTTGGACGGTCGCGCCGTCGATGAGCAGGCCGGGGTGCCAGTCGAAGCCGGGGCGCTGTTCGTAGAAGGCGGTGTCGAGTTCGGTGAGGGGGTGGGCGAGGGCCGCGAGGGAGAGGTTGGACGGTCCGATGCCGATGCCGACCAGATCGCGGGGTGGATCGGGTTCGTGGCGTGGGGGGTTGGGGGTCTGGGGGTGACCCGTCGGGGGGTGGCTCATCGGGGGGTGTTTCCTTCCACCAGTTTCAGGAGGGCGGCCAGGTCGTCGGGCCGGGTGTGGGGGTTGAGGAGGGTGACCTTGAGCCAGAGCCGGCCGTCGAGCGCGGCCCGGCCGAGGACGGCCCGTCCGTCGGTGAGGAGTTGGCGGCGTACGGCGGCCACGGCGTCGTCGGTGGCCTCGGCGGGCCGGAAGAGGACGGTGCTGATGACGGGTGGGTCGTAGAGCTCGAAGCCGGGGTGGTTGTGGACCATGGCGGCGAACTCCCGTGCCCGGGCGCAGACTTGGTCGACGAGGGTGCCGAGTCCGGTGCGGCCGAGGGTTTTCAGGGTGACGGCGAGTTTGAGGACGTCGGGGCGTCGGGTGGTGCGCATCGAGCGGCCGAGGAGGTCGGGGAGGCCCGCTTCGGTGTCGTCGTCGGCGTTGAGGTAGTCGGCGCGCTGGGTGAGGGCGGCGAGGTCGCGGGGGTGGCGTACGGCGAGGAGGCCGGCGGCGACGGGCTGCCAGCCGAGTTTGTGCAGGTCGAGGGTGACCGTGTGGGCGCGGTCGAGGCCGGCGAGTTTGTCACGGTGGCGGTCGCTGAAGACGAGGCCTCCGCCGTAGGCGGCGTCGATGTGGAGGCGGGCGCCGTGGGCGGCGCACAGGCCGGCGATCTCGGGGAGCGGGTCGATGAGTCCGGCGTCCGTGGTGCCGGCGGTGGCGGCGACCAGGACGGAGCCGCGGGGTCCGGGCAGGGCGGTGAGGGCCTCGTCGAGGGCGGCGGGGTCGAGGGTGCCGGCGGGCGCGGGGACGACGACGGGGTCGGGCAGGCCGAGGAGCCAGGCGGCGCGGGGCAGGGAGTGGTGGGCGTTGCTTCCGCAGACCAACCGCACGCTGCCGCCGTTGGCTTCGCGGGCGAGCAGCAGGGCGAGCTGGTTGGCTTCGGTGCCGCCGGTGGTGACGAGGGCGTCGGCGAGGCCGATCTCGTGGGCGAGGGTGCGGGTGACGAGGGCTTCGAGGGCGGAGGCGGCGGGGGCCTGGTCCCAGGAGTCGAGCGAGGGGTTGAGCGCGCTGACGGCGAGGTCGGCGGCGGTGGCGACGGCGAGCGGCGGGCAGTGCAGGTGTGCCGCGCACAGCGGGTCCGCGGGGTCGGCGGCGCCTTCCGCGAGCGCGTGCACGAGGGTGCGCAGGGCGTCGGGGTCGCCGTCGTCGGGGAGTACGTCCCCTACGGCGTCCCGCATACGGGCGGCGACCGCGTCGGGGCCGCCCGCGGGGAACGGGCCGCCGCGGGCCCGGCGGCCGGTGCCGAGAGCGTCGAGGACGGTGCCGAGCAACGGCCGCAGGGCGTCGGGTCCTTCGGGGCCTGAGGCGAGGGGGGCGCTGCTCATGCTGTCCTCCGGGGCGCGTGGCATGGGGAGTTCCAGCTTGTACGCGATTGCGTCGACGCGCCCGGGGAGAACAACGATCGGAACCCGAAAGGGTGTTGTTCCGTGCGAGGTGTGGGTGCGGGTGAGTCTGGGTGACCGTCCCTGAGGGCTGCGCCCCCAGACCCCCATCGGCCCTGAAGGGGCCTCGTCCTCAAACGCGGGACGGGCTGGAATGTCGCCGGAGTTGGGATGCCGCCGGTGTGGGAATGCGCCGGCGTCGAGTGTCAGCGGAAGTCGTCCACGTGGTCCTCGGCCCAGGTGGCGAACGTGCGCGCCGGGGTTCCCGTGAGTCGCTCCACCGTGGTGGTGATCTCCGGAGGTACGTCGACGGTGGCCGCGAAGACCTTGAGCAGGCCGGCGAGCATGTGGGGCGGGACGTGCGGGAAGAGTTCGGGGCCTGCCTGGTCCGGGGGGACCTCGACGAAGTCGAGTGGGCGGCCGAGGGCCTGGCCGATGGCCGCGATCTGTTCGCCGTTGCTGATCGACTCGGGGCCGGTGAGACGGTGGGCGAGGCCTTCGTGGCCGTCGTCGAGGAGGACGCGTTCGGCGACGGCGGCGATGTCGTCCTCGTGGATGGGGGCGGTGCGGCCGTTGGCGAAGACACCGCGGACCGTGCTCCCGGTGCGGATCTGCGGGGCCCACTGGAAGGCGTTGGCGGCGAAGGCGTTGGGGCGCAGGAAGGTCCAGGCGAGGCCGCTGTCGCGGATGTGCTGTTCGGCGGTGGCGTGGACGACGTGGATGGGGTGGGTCTCGTCGTCGGAACTGTCCTTGATGATCCCGGAGGAGAGCAGGACGACGTGCCGTACGCCGGCCCGGCGGGCGGTGTCGAGGAGGCCGGGGTCGGTGGCGTGGGCGTAGACGAAGAGTCGGGTGACTCCGGTGAACAGGGTTGCGGGGTCGTCGAGTTGGAAGCGCACGGTCTCGGCCTGTGCGGGCAGGCCGGCCCGCTCGGGGTCGCGGGTCAGGGCCCGTACGGGGCTGTCCGCGGCGACGAGTCGGTGGACGAGGGCGCGGCCGACGTTGCCGGTGGCGCCGATCACTGCGATCACGAGGAGTCCTCCTGGGGGCTGACCGTCCTTGGCGGCATCGAGCCTAGGAAGGTCGGTCAGCCCGCCGCATCGTCGGCAGGGAGGATCACCCCGGGTTGCGGTTATGCCTCCCGTACCCGCAACGCCCGCTCCAGGTCGTCGAGTTGGTCGACGAGCTTGCGGCGCAGGGACGGGGTGAGGTCGGCGGCGCGGAGGCATTCCTCGCCGAGGCGGAGGGTTTCGGGGTCGACGGCGTGGGTGGGGAAGGCCCAGCGGCCGGCGGCGTCGGCCATGGCGGGGCCGCGGCGGGCGGCGAGGGCTACCGCGTCCTCGTAGAAGCGGGGCACGTACTCGCTCACCAGGTCGGCCTGTTCGGGTTGCCAGAAGCCCTGGGCCGTGGCGGTGAAGAGGTAGTTGGAGAGGTCGTCCGTGGTGAACATCGCGTCCCAGGCCGTGCGTTTGGCCTCGGGGTCGGGGAGGGCGGCGCGGCAGCGGGCGGCGCCTTCCTGGCCGGTGGCGGACGGGTCGCGTTCCAACTCGGCGGCGATCGCGGGCTCGTCGGTGGCGCCGAGGACGGCGAGGCGGGCCAGGACGCGCCAGCGCAGCTCGGGGTCGAGTTCCGGGCCGCCGGGGACGGTGCCTTCGGCGAGCCAGGCGGCGATGGTGTCGGGGTGCGCGGCGACGTCGATGAAGTGGCGTACGGCGATGAGGCGCAGGCCGGGGTCGGAGCCGTCCTCGGTGCGGCGGATGAGGTCGCGGCACAGGGCGGTGAGGGTGGTGAGGGCGGCCGGGCGGTCCTCGGGGGTGAGGTAGCGGTCGGCGACCTGGGTGGCGGCGAAGGCGAGGACGCCCTGGACGAGGGCGAGGTCCGTCTCGTGCGGGAGGTGGGCGCGGGCCGCGTCCAGGTAGGCGGAGGCGGGGATTTGGCCGTCGCGGACCGTGTCGCGCAGGGCGTTCCAGACGACCGCGCGGGTGAGCGGTTCGGGGAGGCCGGAGAGGCTGGTGCGGACCGTTTCGAGGGACTCGGCGTCGAAGCGGATCTTGGCGTAGGTGTAGTCGCCGTCGTTGAGGAGGACGAGGGCGGGGCGGGGGCCCGAGGTGCTGGTGATGCCGTTCCTGGGGGTGGCGGCGAGGTCTTCCTCGATGCGGCCGCGGAGGATCAGGCGGCTCGCGTCGTGCAGGTCGTGGTCGTAGAGGCCGATGGTGATGCGGTGCGGGCGGAAGGCGCCGGGTGATTCGAGGCTGGTGAGGTGGGTGAGGCCGTCGTGGTCCAGGGAGGGGTCGCGCTTGGACCAGACTCCGGGGCTGCCCTCGTGCTGGATGGAGTAGCTCCAGTGGCCGTCGCCGGCTTCGACCTCGGGCGTGAGCGTGTCCACCCCTGTCGTGCGCAGCCACGCGTCCGCCCAGGCGTGGACGTCCCGTTCGGTGCCGGAGGCGAGGGAGTCGATGAAGTCGGCGAGGGTGGCGTTGGCGAACTTGTGGCGGGCGAAGTGGGTGTTGATGCCGGCGAGGAAGTCCTTCTCGCCGAGCCAGGCCACCAACTGCCGTAGTGCGGAGGCGCCCTTGGCGTACGAGATGCCGTCGAAGTTCAGGAGGGCGGAGGCGGTGTCGTCGACGTTCTCGGGGGCCACGGG
>Ga0307517_10004662_pt1 | contig 21017 bp, 19 predicted proteins | sample 23_EM_MG_FD_194515 | JGI IMG/M metagenome (GOLD analysis project Ga0307517, IMG submission 194515) | Populus trichocarpa ectomycorrhiza microbial communities from riparian zone in the Pacific Northwest, United States - 23_EM | ecosystem: Host-associated > Plants > Roots > Unclassified | place...
ATTGAATCATAGGTTAGGGTTCTTAGACATAAATTGGGGAAAAAGTACTTATTGTTGAGATTAAGTTAATTCATGTGTGTGGTATGTAGTTTATGAAAGTATTGTGTGAAGGGGAGGGGGAGACGAAACTGGACAGACTTTTCTCCTAACTTTTGATGAGATTTTGGGTAAGAGGATTAGGGGATTAGGATCGGGTTCCTCATAGAAATTGTAGATTTGAATAACGCTAACCAAGGAAACTGGTCTTGCTCAATTTGGAGATGTAGAACTCTAGTTATGGTTACCAACTGAGACTAAGTCGTGACTGATTATGTAGGGCAGTAGGACTAATTAGTAAATGAACAATTTTGACTATCTTGGAGGAAAAACTGGGTTCTCCTCCCTCAGAGAACTAGTAGCCTCGTGTCTTAGCTTTCTAATGAGATCAATCTCACTTAAAATGGAGTTTTAGAACTTTAGATATAGTTAAAAATCTGATGAGTGTTCAGACAATAACAGTTCAAAGTCAGACAATAACAGTTCAAAGTCAAACAATAACGGTTCAACGTCAGGCAGTAACAGTTGGAAGTCAGACAGTAATAGTTGGAAATTGGACAGTAACAGTTCAAAGTTAGACAGTAACAGTTGGAAATTGGACAGTAACAGTTCAAAATTAGACAGTAACAGTAGACTTTCACGTGAATACTATAAATAAGAATATAAAAGAATTGAGTCATACGAACACTTGTATATTGAGATACAACTCTGAAAATATACATGATATATGTATGTATGTTATTATGAGGAAATAAACATGCATATAAAGTAACATATGAGTAATAGATGAATATGAATTCTCTATAATATTGGCTTGAAGGAATCATAACAAAAAAAAAAAAACTTCCTTGTGATTCAGGAGGAGCAACCAGGATTGGATCTTCTATTAGGGGAGGTCGCGAGACAGGCAAAGCAGGTGCATGATTTTCCCTCTTATTTGCACTTATACAATTTAGAATCCTTCTGGTGAATGCAATTATAATAAATATCGTGTTCAATGTAAATAAAGCCTTGTGTATTTACAAGATTAACTTCGGCTAATGGCATGTGTGATAGGATTGCCGAGAAATGATTTACATGATTAGCTTCGGCTAATGGCATCCGTGATAGGATTGCCGAGAAATGATTTACATGATTAACTTGATTTACATGATTAGCTCCGGCTAATGGCATCCGTGATAGGATTGCCGGGAAATGATTTACATGATTAGCTTCGGCTAATGGCATCCGTGATAGGATTGCCGGAATATGAATTACATGATTAGCTCCGGCTAATGGCATCCGTAATAGGATTGTCGGGAAATGAATTACAGGATTAAAACTTGCAAGTTTACCCAGTTTATGCAAGTAAATAAGATTATTCAATTAAGAATATACAAATGAGTGTTAATTGGGTTTAAAAGATTTACAAGCAAAATATAAGTTCTTTGTTAGAATTCTCATGGATTCGATAGAAAGTTAATACTTCATTCGTATTCATTACATGAGCATACATATATTCTTTATCAACATAATGGTATGTTTACTTATGTAATAGGTCCATCAAACATCCAGGAAGATCATTAGTTTAAGACTCTACTTTGTGAAGCTTATGTAAATATTTAACCTTAAAACAAAAGGGAATTAACGTGTTTATGTAGTATACTTTTGTGCAAACCTTGATGTATTTATAAAGGTTCAGCTTAGCATGTAGTATTTTAGTTATCTTGTAATTAACCATTTTGAAATATTTAAGAACACTTCTTATATTGTAAATACTTTCTTTGCATGTTAGTATTCCTTTTCCTTTAAATTTTATGATATGATGTGTTGGACTATGTTCATATTGAACTTACTCGTAAGATATATATATATATATTGTGTGGATTGTATGAGGTGTGGAATTATGAGGTTTGATATAAGGTTCGGAATTAAGGGACCTTGTGATGATGGGTTGATTGAGTAAACTAATAGTAGTCGATAACTTGGGATGTCCTAAATGCAAACGAAACTCTGCCGAATTTTTGGAAAAAAAAAATTTACCCTCAAATAAAGAGGATATGTTGGAATCTTTTAACATTGATCGAGTCGTACAGTCGGACTATTACACAACCACTACCCTCCCCCCCAACCAAACGAGACATTGTCCTCAATGTCCTAAGGTAGAAAGATAGAGTATAGAAGACATCACCTGAAACAACGAACACTAACAAACCTGAAACACACTTAAACAAATGTAAGAAATAACAAAACAAAATAATATGCTATTAATAAAACCAAAAGACACAAGGTTTCACAAACGAAGGCTCAAATCCAATCTAAGCTTTTTATGGCTTTCCTTAGTTGACCAAGTTATGCGACTCATGGAGGGATCAATTACAGGGATGAAAGATTGTAGTTGGTCAATCAATTGTTCAGCAGTAGCAGCAAAGATTATGATTTGTCGTGCCGAAGATGTTAGAAATTCCTGTTCCATAGGTTGATCAAGAAAAGACAACAAATTATCATAAAAACCATTAACATTTAACAAACCTATAGGTTTATGGTGAATGTGTAGTTGGGCCCAAGAGGAAATATGAAAGATCTATTCCAATGTGCCCAGACCACCTGGTAAGGTAATGAAGGCGTCAGCATGGTTAAACATTGCATTCAGTCGATCAGACATTGTGGAGACCTGTAGTTTCTCTCCAATTTTTTTTCCAATGATGTCCCCTTTTGCTAAAGCTTTGGGTACGACCCCCAAAACTTTACTGCCTCCTAAAAATGCAACTATTGACACACCCCCTATTAACCCAAGGCTGCCTCCCCCATACACTAAATGAATCTTTCTCTCAGCTAGTACCTGACCAAGATGATTTACTGATTTTAAAAACTCTTTTTCTTTCCTAGGACTAGATCCACAAAAAACACAAATATTTCTTATGTGATGACTTGAGGAACCTGCCATTTCTACACAATTCTATATCTGTTGAATGTATGGGTTGAGTAGAAATAAAGGGAAGAAAGAGAAGATTTTATACATAAGAATTGAAAATGTAATCATACCACCTATATGTAGGCCAGCTGGAGTCTCACTCTCTTTTTATTTATTTTTTATTTTTTTGAAAAAGCATGTGTATGTACAGGTAGTTGTGATTGTGGATCACATCTTCCCTTGGTTTTACGTCCAAGAACGGCTTAAACGCCCTCTGTGGGTCGAGGATAGGCTTCCCATCCAATTTTTTTAAAAACAGGCAAACAAGGTCTTTTTTAGTCAGATTCCCAAGACTATATCGAGCATGTTCTTTATGGAATTGTGGCCATAAATCATGAATTGCACGATGCACATCTCCACTAGGATGCGTCTCAAGAGTCAATAGAAGATTATCTAAAGACCCCTTACTCAGGCAATCCTTAATGAATTGTATTTTATCTTCACGGTTTACAGATACCATTCCTAAAAAATAACATGTTGCATTACAAGTCCATCTGGCACATCTGTGATAGACTTTCAGTCGTTTTGCACGATGTTTCTTTGCAAAAGTGCTTTTGTTTGTTCTAGGGATGTATGAAATGAAAGAATTGGGGGACTCACCTGATAATCAGACCTTTGCTTCAATTAGCCAGCGAATATCTTCAGGAATTTCATGATTCATTAACAACCTCAATCTTTCACACCTAGCGAATCACATTTGGTTGCCGAATTTGTGTTGTCCGCTGGGAAGCGAATCAGGTTTCCGCTGCAGAATTGTGGTGTCGGCAGTGAAGCGAATCGTGGTTTGGCTGCCAAATTTGTGTTGTCCACAGCGAATCATGTGTTCGATGCTGAATTGTGTTGTCCGCATGGAATCAAGTGTTCAGTGCTGAATTGTATACTCCGCAGCGAATCAGGTGTTCGCTGTCGAATTTTGATGTCCACAGCGAATCAGTTGCTCGCTGCCAAATTTGTGTTGTCAGCAACGAAACAGGTATTCGCTGTCGAATGATGTTGTCCACCGTGAAGTGAATCAGGTGTTCGCTGCCGAATTGTGTGTTCCGCAGCTAATCAGGTGTTCGCTGCCGGATTTGTGTTGGCCGCAGCGAATCAGGTGCTTGTTGATGAATTTGTGTTGTTCGCAGCGACTCAGGTTTTCGTTGCTAAAATTTGTTGTCCGCAATGAGTCAGGTGTTCGCTGCTGAATTTGTGTTGTCCGCAGGGAATCAGGTGTTCGTTACCGAATTGTGTTGTCCGCGATGATTAATGTGTCGTCTGCCGAATTGTGTACTCCACAGCAAATCAGGTGTTCACTTTCGAATTGTGTTGTCCGCCGCGAATCAGGTGTTCGGTGTCGAATTGTGTTCTCCGCGACGAATCAGGTGTTCGCAGCTGAATTTTTGTTGTCCATAATGAATCAGGTGTTCGCTGCCGAATATGTGTCGTTCGTAGCGAATCAGGTTTTAGCTGTTAAATCATGTTGTCCTCAGCGAAGCGAATCAGGTTTTGGCTGCCGAATTTGTGTTGTCCCCTGGGAAGCGAATCAGGTTTTCGCTGCTGAATTGTGGTGTTGGCAGCGAAGCGAATCATGGTTTGGCTGCCAAATTTGTGTTGTCCTCAGCGAATCACGTGTTCGATGCTGAATTGTGTTGTCCGCAGGGAATCAAGTGTTCGGTGCCGAATTGTGTACTCCACACCGAATCAGGTGTTCACTGCTGAATTTATGTTGTCCGTAGGGACTCAGGTGTTCACTATTGAATTTGTGGCGTCCCCAACGAATCAGGTTTTCTTTGCCGAATCGTGTTGTCCTTAGCAAAGCGAATCACATTTTCGCAGCAGAATTGTGTTGTGCACAGTGAAGCGAATCAGGTGTTCGCTGTCGCTTTTGTGTTGTCCGCAACGAATCATGTTTTCGCTGCTGAATGGTGTTGTCGGCATCGATGAGAATAAGGTTTTCGCTGTCGAATTATGGTGTCGGCAACAAAGCGAATCAGTTTTGGCTGCCGAATTTGTGTTGTCCGCTGGGAAGCGAATCAAGTTTCTGCTGCCGAATTGTGGTGTCGGCAGTGAAGCGAATCATGGTTTAGCTGCCGACTTTATGTTGTCCGCAGCGAATCATGTGTTCGATGCTGAATTGTGTTGTCCGCACAGAATCAGGTGTTCAGTGCCGAATTGTGTACTCCGCAGCGAATTAGGTGTTCGATGCGGAATTTGTGTTGTCCGCAGCGAATATGGTTTTCCTTGCTGAATTTGTGTTGTCCGCAATGAATCAGGTTTTCGCTACTAAATTGTGTTGTCCGCAGCGAATCAGGTGTTCGCTGCGGAATTTGTGTTCTCGGTAGCGAATGTGGTGTTCGCTGTTGAATTTGTGTTGTCCGCAACGAATCAGGTGTTCACTGCTGAATTTGTGTCGTTCGCAGCGAATCATGTTTTCACTGCTGAATTGTGTTGTCCGCAGCAAAGCGATTCAGGTTTTCGCCGTGGAATTTTATGGTTAGCAGCGAAGCGAATCAGGTGTTCGCTACCAAATTTGTGTTGTCCGCCACGAATCAGGTGGTGGCTGCTGAATTTTGATGTTCGCAGCGAATCAGTTGCTCGCTGCCAAATTTGTGTTGTCCGCAGCAAATCAGGTATTTGCTGCCGAATTATGTTGTCCGCCGCGAAGCGAATCAGGTGTTCGCTGTCGAATTGTGTGTTCCGCGAAGCGAATCAGGTGTTCGCTGCGGAATTTGTGTTGTCGGCAGCGAATTAGGTGTTCGCTACCGAATTTGTGTCGTCCGTAGCAAATCAGGTTTTCGCTGTCGAATCATGTTGTCCGCAATGAAGCGATTCAGGTTTTTGCCGCGGAATTTTGTGGTCCGTAGCGAAGCGAATCAGGTGTTCGCTTTTGAATTTGTGTTGTCCGCAGCGAAGTGAATCAGGTGTTTACTGCTGAATTTGTGTTGTCCGCAGCGAATCAGGTTTTTCGCTGCTGAAATTTGTTGTCCGCAGCGAGTCAGGTGTTCGCTGTCGAATTTGTGGCGTCCCCAGCGAGTCAGGAGTTCTCTTTAGAATTTGTGTCGTCTGCAGCGAATTAGGTGTTCTCTGCCAAATTTATGTTGTCCCCAGCGAATCAGGTGTTTGCTGTCGAATTTGTGTTGTCCGCTGTGAATAGGGTTTTCGCTGCCGAATTTGTGTTGTCCGCAGCTAATCAGGTGTTCGCTGTGGAATTTGTGTTGTCCGCACCGAATCTGGTGTTTGCTGCTAAATTTGTGTTGTCCGCAGCGAATCAAGTTTGGTGGCGAAGTTTTCTTGTCTGCAGTGAATCTGTGTTCACTGTCGAATCTGCAGCAGAAGTGTGATTCGCTGTCGAAATCGAGTTGCTTGCAGCGAATTAGCATTTGCTACCAAAAGCGTGTTGGCTGCAACGAAAGGAGCATTTGCTACTGAAATTGTGGTGCCTGCAGCGAAACAGTTTTCGCTGCTGAATTGTGGGGCCGACAATGAACCAGTTTTCGTTGCCGAACTGTACGACCTGCATCGAATCAGTTTTCGCAGCTGAATTGTGTGGCCAGTAGTGAATCAGTTTCGCTGTCAATTTTCTACAATAGACCCCCCGGGTAGAAATGACTTAAATGCTTGTAACAATTTCATTGTATGATGGTGTAAAATGTGGAACTCTTGAATGTTAACATATGGACTCTTGAAATAAGTATGGTGATGAATGTGATTTAAAGATGCAAATGTACTGATTTGTGGCCATTGATGTCTTAGGTGGTGTGGTCGGGATCAGACCATCGCCATGACAAGGACAACCCGCAAGTGGAGCAAGTAGGTGGTTTCCACCTTTTTTTGGTATGATGTTTATGTTTTGAAATGATTTACTTATGATGATATTTTATTAAATCCTTGTTGAATGATGAAACGACGATGAAGTGTTTGATTGAATTTTTTATGATTGTCGAAAAGACTATGAAATGTCAATCGAGTTTTTGATGAATGTTGAAACAATGAAGAAAATGTTAATGTTCTAAAATGACCAATTTGAGGTGGATATATTATTGTGTTGTGATGAATATTAAATCGAATATGAGATATTGATTGGGCTGCTGACGAATGGTTGTATGAGTATTACAAAGGATCTATCGTTTTATATTATTGAATGTAATTGTGACGAATATATTACGAGGGATCTACCGTTGTATTATACTGAATGTTAATTATCACGAATGGTTGTATGAGTATTACGAGGGATCTATTGTTGTATTGTATTGAACATTAACTCTCATGAATGGTTGGATGAGTAATATGAAGGGTACTGTTGTGTTATACTGAATGCTAAATTGTTATCAAATGTTTGTTTGTGTATTACAAATGATCTATTATTGTGTTACTGAATGTTAAACTATTACGGAACGCTTGTACGAGTACCACGAAGGGTCTGCTATTATGTTGCAGTGAATGTCAAATTGTTATGAATTGTTTGAATGAGAAAATCAAGGGATATTACCATGTTATAGTGATTTCACAAACCGCCTCTGGCATGCTTGATTGGTTGACGATTAGCTTCGGCTAATGGCATCCTAAGCGGATGACCGGGATGAGCAAATGATTAGCTATGTCTAATGACATTCAAAGCGGATGACCGGGATGAATGATTGATTAGCTTCGGCTAATGACATCCGAATGGATGACCAGGACAAATGATTGATTAGCTTTGGCTAATGGCATCCAAAGCTGATGACCGGGATGAACAAATGATTAGCTTCGGCTAATGGCATCTGAATGGATGACCGGGATAAATGATTGATTAACTTCAGCTAATGGCATCCGAATGGATGACCGGAATGAATAAATGATTAGCTTCGACTAATGGCATCTGTAACATCCCCATATCTGGAATAAAGAAACAATCTCATGTTAACTGATAAACAGAGTAATTAAATTACACACACACACACACACACATGTACAAGGTGTTCATATTAAAATTTATCAAAATTTTCACTAAAATTTCAGCAGAGTCTCTTCTATATCGGGAGGTCCTAAGTTATCGACATACAACCTGTTTACACTTCTAATATCACGCATCTCCTAATTCAATTCAACCTAATCGTCCTGGGTCTCAATCCTATGAAACATCATCATTCATGTCAACCATAATATTTATGATATACATTGAACAACAATTATCATTATGGATGGATAAAAGATATAAACATGCATACATGGAACATGGTTATACAAACTACAGAATTAAATTCATCTATTCAAGTTTAAACATCAATTATACAAATTAAGTTATATAAAAGTTGTAATATTACAAAATACAAGGGTATACTCCCTAGAACCTAGATTACAAAAAGTGAACATAAGCTAGGATCTACTCCTGTCGTGCATGTGATGATCCTGAAACAAAATACATATTATTGAAACATGAATATCACAATAATATAGCAACACAAATATCTAACAATTTAAAAAGGAAAACATGCATTCATATTTTATTCACTTCTCCCTTCTAGTTTTCATTGGAAACTCTTTCTCCTTCAACTACTAAAAATCGTTTCCTCTTCCATTATCAACCTCCATTCAAGATTTCATAAGATCAACCATGATTATTTCCGCTTAACACATTACCGATACCAATTTCATTGGTATCATCATCACCCTGTAGGAGTCGATGCAAGGTGATCCCCTTACCCGGGATCCTAACACACACTAAATGTATGCTAGTTAAAACATGTTGATCCCCTTACCTGAGATCCTAACATACACTAAATGTATGCTAGTGCACGCCCCAATTACACTTCTCATATTTTCTTTGTCAGCAATAATTTCATCACTTGGCAATTCATACAACATCCTTTCACCTTGAATACTATTCAAAATATCGACATCATTATACAAAATTTCCTCCTTTCCCATAATATCCAACATTCGGTAATTCACATATCATATCAATAACATATTAAATCATGGAATTTAACTAGAAAGTATAGGTGCAAATCACCTACCTGCAGTAGAAGCTCTACTTGTGCTCCCCTGTTGTTGTTGTTGTTGCATCACACCGATGGTCCCTCCTGGAATAACAGGCTCATCTTATAAATTTTTCTCATTTAAGGATATGTTTTATAATAATCATATCAACAGCTAATAGGTCTTTCTTTCAATCATTTCTTTCTTTATATTTTATGTTTTTCTCATTACACTCATTAATGTTGTCATTCTTTATCCAACCATAGTTATCATTCCTTTTTTTATATTTGAACTGTTACTATTTAAATCTTGAACTGTTACAATCATTACTATCTAGACCTTAGACTATTACTGTCCAACCGTTACTGTCTAGGCATTGAACTGCTACTGTCTTGAACCATTACTGTCTAGGCATTAAACTGTTACTGTCTTGATCCATTACTGTCTAGACATTGAATTGTTACTGTTTTCAAGTGTTACTGTCTGTAGAGGTCGCATTCCAATCTCTGCTCTGATTTTTAACTATATCTGGAGTTCTAGGACTTTGTTTCCAGCAAGGTTGGTGGCGTTGGAAAGCTAAGACATGGGGCTACAAGACCTCTGAAGGAAGGAGAACCCAGTTCTACCCCTAAGATAGTCAAAATTGCTCATCAACTAATCAGTCCTACTGCCTTACATAGTCAGTCATGACCCACTCTTCGTTGGTGACCTGTAACTAGAGTTCTACAGCTCCAAATTGAACAAGACCAATTTCCTTGGTTAGATAACATCCAAAACTACAATTTCTATGAAGGAACCTGATCCTAATTCTTTCATACTTCTACCCGAAATCTCACCGAAAGTTAGGAGACAAGCCTGTCCAAATTCGTCACCCCCTTCTATTCACACATAACATTCACAAACTATATTTTCTAGTTAAGTTATCATGGTTTCACGCCACCAAATCACATACCACACATAAATTAACTTAATTTAACAAATGATACTTTTTCCCCAATTTCAAGTCTAAGAACCCTAGTCTATAATTTAACATCAAAGCATCAATTCATAATAAAATTTAAAATGAATTATAACATCATGTTTAGAACATCTTACCCAGTAAGAATCAAGGTTTCGATCTTCAACCAGTCAAAGATTTGTTTGACTCCCCCTTTTTCCTATAGATAGTCGGCACTCCCCTCCCTCTTTTGTTCAAATTTTTCTTGTTAATTCCTTGCCCCCAAGTGTTTATTCTACCTACCAACCCTTAATCTTAGATGGGTTCTTGAAATTTTGGTGTTTCTCTCTTAATTTGCAAGAATGAAATACAAAAAATTCCTCTTTTCTTTCCTTATAGTTGTTGAAGATTTTTGGTGAGGAGAGAAGTATTTATACTCTATAATTTCTCTTATTTGCACTTAGGGGTCATTTCCTTCAAGAGTATAATTTTTTTTTGTGCCCATATATATATATATATACAATCAAGTTATACTTCTTTTCATTTGTTTTATAACTCCACCTCAGAACTTTTAGTTTAGTTTATTTTCCTCAATTTAATCTAATCCTCAACATTTCCGGGTTAATTTATAATGTCTCAAAATATTTCGCCTGAAAATTTATAGCCCAAAAAGTTTTGAATTCCCATTTTTTTTTATTTAACCCTATGCATGAATTTCTTTGCTTTATTTCCATTTAGTTAGTTTGCAATTTATGCAACCTTATTTTCCCGGGGTTTACAGCATCCGAATGGATGACCGTGATAAATGATAGATTAGCTTCGGCTAATGGCATTCGAATGGATGACCGCGATAGATGATTGATTAGCTCCGACTAATGGCATCCAAAGCAGATGACCAGGATGAACAAATGATTAGCTTCGGTTAATGGCATTCGAATGGATGATCGGGACAAGTGATTGATTAGCTTCGACTAATAGCATCCCAAACAAATGAACAAATGATTAACTTCGGCTAATGACATCTGAATGGATGACCGGGACAAGTGATTGATTAGCTTCGGCTAATGGCATCCTAAGTGGATGGTCGGGATGAACAAATGATTAGTTTCAGCTAATGGCATCCAAAGTGGATGGGCGGGATGAGTAAATGACTAGCTTCAACTAATAGCACCCTAAGTGGATGACCAAGATGAATAAATGATTAGCTTCGGTAAATGACATCCTAAATGGATAATCGGGATGAATAAATGACTAGCTTCGGCTAATAGCATCCTAAGTGGATGACCGGGATGAACAAATGAGTAGCTACAGCTAATGGCACCCTAATTGGATGACCAGGATGAGTAAATGACTAGCTTCAGCTAATAGCACCCTAAGTGGATGACCAGGATGAATAAATGACTAACTTCGGCTAATAGCATCATAAGTGGATGATCAGAATGAACAAATGAGTAACTATAGCTAATGGCACCCTAATTGGATAACCAGGATGAGTAAATGACTAGCTTCAGCTAATGGCACCCTAAGTGGATGACCAAGATGAATAAATGATTAGTTTCGGTAAATGACATCCTAAATGGATAATCAAGATGCATAAATGACTAGTTTCGGCTAATAGCATCCTAAGTGGATGACCGGGATGCACAAATGATTAGCTATGACTAATGGCACCCTAATTGGATGACTAAGATGAGTAAATGACTAGCTTCGACCAATAGCATTCTAAGTGGATGACCAGGATGAATAAACGATTGACTTCGGCTAATGGCATCCTAAGAGGATAGTCGGATTTGAGTGTTATGAGTTAGTTTTAAGAACTGATGCGTTCATGTATACTATGTTTTGTATATACCAAGTATATGAAAGAACTACCATTGTTATGCTTTAAACAGAGAATAACATTAGTTCGGCTAACGGTATTCGAGATTAATGATCGGGTTTGAGTATTGTAATTAGCCTCGGTAATTAACGAATTATTAATGGTGGTATTTATATAAGTAAGGAGAAATGAAAGAATTATGCTTTTTTGGTCCAAGAATGAAATGTAACATTAATATTAATTTATTATGTTTTCTTACATTGCCTATAATGCTTGAAATTACCTTGTGTTGTAACAGGGACATCATACCAACATGATGCGTAAGAAAATTCATTTCACGACTATATATTCATTTTTCATTACTATATATTCGCATATTGTGGGTGATATGAGTTCTACATGAATGGACGTGTTAATCACTCAATTAGTCGTCCGACCACTTTTGTAAAGACTAGTAATGAAAAATTGAAATGGAACACAGATATGAATGTACGAACAAGTTGATATGATGTGTATGAATATACATATAAGGTATTCATCTAATGAGGATGTCGTGTTGTGAAATTATATGAGGTCAGGATAACAAAAGTACCAGTTGTGTAACTTGTTGTTCGACACTCTTGTATGAACTTGTGATGATAACGAGATTAGAATAAGAATGTGAATTTATGAGTATGTCGATATGATGTAATGTAAACCTATGAGTATGGAAATATAATATTATAGGCACATGTATTGAGAATCCGTTCTATGGGAATGTTGATTTACATTATCCTACATAGATTGTGTCTTGTTAATGAACAAAATGCAATGATAAATCTGCAGAATGATATAGTGAAAAACATCCAGAAACTGAATGATTAAAAAGAAATTCCAGCGATTTTGGCCTTGAAAAAACCGGGTCATTACATTCGTAATACTCATACAACCATTCATCACAATTACATTCAATAAAATACAACAGTAGATCTTTCATAATACTCATACAACCGTTCGTCACAATTACATTCAATAAAGTACAACAGTAGATCTTTTCTAATACTCATACAACCATTTATCAGCAGCCCAAATTCATAATAGCTCAATCAACATCTCATAGTCAGTTTAATATTCATCGCAACACAGTAATATATCCACCTCAAACAGGTCATTTGATAACATTAACATTTTCATCATTGTTTCAACATTCATCAAGAACTCGATCGACATTTTGTAGTCGTTTCAACGATCATCAAGAATTCAATCAAACACTTCATCGTCGTTTCATCATTCAACAAGGATTTAATAATATATCATCATAAGTAAATCATTTCAAAACATAAACATCATATGAGAAAAAGGTGGAAACCACCTACCTGTTCCATCAACGGGATGTCCTTGTCCTGACGAAGGTTCGATCCCGGATGTACCACCTAAAACATCAATGGCCACAAATCAGTACATTCGTATTCAGTAATCACACATAACTCGTCATTACACATGTCTCAAGCATACACAACACAAGTTCATGTTCCATTGTTTCACGTATTACCATCACACAAAGCAATCATTTTAATCACCAGGCCATTTCAGATACGTAAATCTGCTGCAGAATTTTGTTAGCGAAAACTGGGTCGCGCTAGACAATAAAAATTCGGCAGCAAACACTGATTTGCTGTAGACAACACACTTCAGCAGCGAAAGCTAATTTGCTGCAGACACCAGAATTCAGCAGTGAACATTGATTCCCTGCAGACAACACAGTTTCGACAGCGAACACTGCTTCACTGCAGATAATACAATCTCAGTAGTGAACCCTGACACGCTGCACACAACACAATTTTGGCAGTGAACTCTGATTCACTGCAGACAACATAATTTCAGCAGCGAACACTGGCTCGTTGCAAACAACACCATTTCGGCAGTGAACGCTGATTCACCACAGACATCACAGTTTTGGCAGTGAACACTGATTCGCTGTAGACAACACATTTCGGCAGTGAACACTGGCTCACTGCAGACAACACAATTTCGGCAATGAACACTGATTCACTGTAGACAACACAATTTCGCAATGAACACTGCTTTGCTGCACACAACCCAATTTTGGTAGCGAACTCTGATGCGCTGCAGACAACATAATTTCGACAGCGAACACTGCTTCGCTGAAGACAACACAATTTCGACAACGAACACTGCTTCGCTGAAGACAACACAATTTCGACAACGAACACTGCTTCGCTTGACAACACAATTTCAACAATGAATACTGCTTCGTTGCAGACAACCTAATTTCAGCATCGAACATAGATTCGCTGCAGGCAACATACTTTCGGCAAGGAATGCTAATTCGCTGCAACCAACACACTTTCGACAGCGAAAGTTAATTCGCTGTAGACAACTCAATTTCGATAGCGAATCACAAATTCACTACAGAACACACATTTTCGGCAGTGAACGCTGATTTGTTGCAGACAACACCCTTTCGGCAGCGAACGCTGATTCACTGATACACTTTCGGTAGCGAATGTTAACTCGCTGCAGACAACTCAATTTCAGTAGCGAATCACAAATTCATTGCAGAACACACACTTTTAGCAGCGAACACTGATTCGTTATAGACAACATAATTTTGGTTGCGAATCACAGATTCGCTGCAGACAACACAATTTTGGTAGCGAATCATAAATTCGCTGCAGAACACACATGTTTGGCAGCGAACACAGATTCGCTGTAGACAACACCCTTTCGGCAGTGAACGCTGATTCACTACAGACAACTCAATTTCGGCAGCAAACACTAGTTCACTGCAGACAACACAATTTCAGGCATGAACACATGCATTTCAGTTCCAACATTACATTTTTTCATAGAACCTGGTAGAATCACACAATTTCAAGCATGAACACATGCATTTTAGTTCCAAAATTACATTTGTTCATAGAACGCAACAGAATCACACAATTTGAAGCATGAACACATGCATTTAAGTTCTAGCATTACATTTGTTCATAGAACCTAACAGAATCACACAATTTCAAGCATGAACACATGCATTTCATCACACAACATGTTCTGTTCAGCCCCCCACTATGGCCGGTCATCTTTCCAAGTTCATGCATTTAAAAATTTTTCATTTCCTTTTGTTAAGTATTTTGAAATTTATCCCCCATTCAATCCCATTTTCGTCCCTCGTCCTAGTCCAATTTTTCCTTAACAGCTGGTGCAAGAATCCTAGGCCATTTACTTGGGGTTTCCTTCTCGCTTTTGGTCCAAAGGTCACAAGAACAGGAGGAGAAAGGTTTTGGTTCATACCTTATGATTTTAAGTGGTTTTAGGAAAGGATTTAATGGTCTTTCTTCCCCTCTGCTGCTGGTTCTCTTCCTCTTCTTTTGTTCAGTTTTCCTCCCCTTTCTTCTTCTGTTCAGCCGTTTGTCGCAGCCCCTCTCCCTCCATGGTTTAAGTTATTAATCCTACCAACTAGCTCTCCATTTACTCGCACATGCAGTAGAGTGAACATGCTGCTGGGTTGTGTGTTTTTCTCTAGACAGAGGGAAGGGTTTGCTGTAGTTATTGGATCGGTTTTGGGAAGAGGAGGGTCACCTTTTCTCTTCTTCTCAACTCTCTACACACTCTTCACTCAAGAGGGCTTGCATGCAGGTGGTCTGGTCGATTTTTCTTGGGGGGAAGAGAGGTTCAGTTGCAGCAATGGCTGCAACAGTTTCTGGGGAGAGGAAGAGTCACCTTTTCTCTCTCTTTGTATTTATAGCCACTATAAATGTGCTAGGGTGTTTGGGCACTGGACCAAGGCTGTCCTTACCCTCCTTTTTAGGTTATCTTGGGCTGGTTTCTATTCAAATTCTTCCTTAGGATAGGCTGGTCCAACACAAATTTTTGTTAGGTTTTACAGTGTTGCTGCCGATTTTGAAATCGATAGCCAAACTATGCCGCTGCCGATTCAGAAATCGGCAGCCAATAACTGCATCACTATTGATTTAGAAATCGGCAGCCAAAAACTCTACGAATGTCGATTTAGAAATCAGCAACTAAAAACTTTGTCGCTGCTAATTCAAAGATCAGGACCCAAATTGTGTTGCCGCCGATTCAGAAATCAGCAGCCAATAATTGTGTCGTTGCCGATTCATAATCGACAACTAAAAACTTTGCTGATGTCGATTCTGAAATCGGCAGCCAATAACTGCGTCGCTGTCGATTTTGAAATCGGCAACAAAAAACTTTGTCGATGCCGATTCAAAAATCGATAGCAAACCTGTGCCGCTGCCGATTTAGAAATCGGCAGCAAATAACTGTGCCGATTCAAAAATCAGCAACCAAAAACTTTGCTGATATCGATTTAGAAATCGACAGCCAATAACTGCGTCGCTACCGATTTAGAAATCAGCAGCCAAAAACTGTGTCGCTGCCCGATTCATAAATTGGCAGCCAATAACTGCGTCGCTGCCGATTCAAAAATCAGCAGCCAAAAACTTTGCTGATGCTGATTCAGAAATCGATAGCCGAACAGTGTCGCTGCCGATTTCTGAATTGGCAGCGATGGTGGAGTCATTTGGTATAGATGCTCCTGAAACAAAGTCGATTTGATGTTCAATTCCCCTAATTAGCGGCAAGCCACTAAGAATCTCTTCTGGAAAAACATCTTTAAATTCTTGTAAAAGAACTTTAACAATACTAAGAACATAGGAATCCAAATTATCAAAGTTAAAGTATGCCTCCTTACACTCAAGTAAAATCATAGGCAATTCAGAGAGATAAGCATGTTTAAGATCACTAGATTTTCCAAACAAATTAAGGTTTTCCCCCACTTTTTCTACACACTCTTCTTTTCTCACCCTTTCTTTCTTCTCTCCACCCATTTTCTCTCCACTCTTGGCCTCCCTTCTATTTTTTTCTTTTTGTCCATGACCCTTCCCTAATTTTCTAAGGGCCAAAACTTTGTCTCATTTTGTTTTCAACTCATGGCTCACTTTATTTTCACTCTTCCTCACATTCTCACCATGTTGTTTGGCTTGTTCTTCCACTTTGGTCGAATCTAAATGCTCCTCCTCATAGCTTTTCTTCAATTGAAATTGATTTTGATACACTTGCTTTGGTGTTAGTGGGGCAAGTGTATAAATTCTATCATCCTTTTCCAATGAATACTTGTTCTTAAACCCATCATGCTTGGCTTTTCTATTAAATTGCCAAGGCATCCCTAATAACATATGAGCACAACATCACATAACACTTCATCCTTATACTTGCTTACTGAAAAAGAAATCATCACCTGTCTATTCACCCTAACAACACCACATTCATTCAACCATTGAAGCTGATAAGGCCTCTCATGCTTTATGGTATTCAATCTCAACTTTCTAACCAAAGTAACACTAACAACATTAGTACAACTACCGCTATCAATGATCATACTACATACCTTATCATTGATTAGGCATCTAGTATGGAAGATGTTCTCCCTTTGTTGCTTCACATCATCCTTCTTAGTCTGAACACTGAGCGACCTTCTAATCACCAAAACTTTATCACCAACAACATACTCTAAATCACTAGCATCCTCAAGTGGTGGCATGTCATCACAATCAGACTCCTCACTAGTGGACACAATCTCTCCATCATCCTTTAGAATCATAACTCCACGATTTGCACACTTTGATGCATGGTGTTTCAATCCCTGACACTTGAAACACTTTATATCACGATTACGCTTCGGTTAGACTTCTCCCTTAAGTTTTTGATCATTGGCTGAAACCTGCTTCTTCATGGAGGTAGGTTCGGCAACTTTAGAAGTCACCAAGGGCTTTGATGGCACATTACCCTCTCTCCTATAATTCAACTTTCAACCCGAAGAAGACCTCGAATAAGCTCCAGATCGTGTAGTACCCTTCCTTTTCAACTGTCCTTCAACCTTAATGGCAAAATGCACTAACTCTTCCAATTCAACATAAGATTACAACTCCACAACATTAGCTATGTCTCTATTCAAGCCATTAAAAAACCTAGACATATTAACTTCCTCATCTTCATTAACATTAACTCTAATCATAGACATCTCTAATTCTTTCTGATATTCCTCCACATTCTTATTACCCTGCGTAATCATTTGTAAACAATTAAACAACTCCCTATAATAGTTATTAGGAACATACATCTTCTTCATTATTGTTTTCAACTCCTCCCACGTGTTAACTGGTCTTTCTCTATTCCTTTTTCTTTCTACCACTAATCTCTCCCACCAAACCATGGCATAATCAATAAATTCCATTACAACTAACTTAACCTTCTTTTCTTCAGAGTACCTATAGATGTCAAAAATCATCTCCACCTTTTTTTCCCAATCTAAGTAAGCTTTCGGATTAGTTTTTCCCTTAATGGCTGGGATTTTTAACTTAATACTACCCAAATTTCAGTCTACATCGCCCAAATCATCAAAATCCCCTCTATACTCAAAATCCCTATGTGGCCGAATATGTCCCCTCCTTGGCCGATTCTCATACCTCTCTCCCCTATGTGTATGGAACCCACTACCATGGTTAAGATCATCCTCGGCTTCATTTGCAGAGTTTCCAGCAACACTCTCCTCCTTCCTAGCTTCTCTACCCTTTTTACTACGTCTCCCATCAGACCTAGTCTCTAATTTTTCAATCATAGTCATCAGCTCACCAAACATAAATTACATATGTTGTTGTATTCTTGAAATTCACCCTTCTTCTGTGGCACACTGTTAGAAGACATTATTTCTTTTTTTAAAACCTACCGAAAATCATTAGCAATAAAAATAACACCTCACACACTGGTGTTTCACACAAATTTATAGCCTTTTCACTCTAATATGCTCCCTACGCCTTTTTCTACTCAAATTGCCTTTCTTTAGTTCTTGAAATCACTTAGCAACAATTCAGAAAGGCAACCAACTACGCAGTGAATTTATAAATTTGATATAGACTCGAGAAGCAAGAAATTTATGAAACTAACAAAACAAAACTACGATGACAAATTAACGAGTAGCAATGCAAATTTGTGCGAGTAATATGACAATTTGAAGATGCGAAATAAACTGAATGGAAGCAATAATACTAAAGAGATTTGCTATCCAAACTGAAAAATTAAATCAAACAATGACAGAACCTGAAAAAAAAAAAGATAAAGAGCAACACAAATTTCCAATGACCAATTTTCTTTCCCTAGCTCTTGGCCAAACTCTAGAATGTTGATTTTCTTCTCTCTCCTTTTGCGGCAACAATCAGAATTTTCAAGATCAAGCCCCCCCCCCACTTTTTTTTATGTATATAATTCTACAAGATCAAGATTTCAACAAGAACACTACCTTATGATTTTGTGTTCAACAATTCAAGAGGATGGAAGAACCCTATTTTTTTTAATATGTGGTCGAAACTAATCAAGAAACAAAAGACAGAAATTGAAGGACATAACCTGTGATTAGATCTGCTCGGATATCAACTGATGTAAATCCTAGCGGAATTGAATGAAATTCGCGAACCCAAGATCTATCTAATCCAAGTTTGCTGAAAATAGGATGAGCTTATCATAATGAAAGACCTGCTCCAAGGCAATAAGACTATAAACCAACCCAATCACAACGCCTACACCTGGAGACGAGCAAAAGGAGTATAAACTCACAACAAATATTGATCAATTCTTTGAAGAGTTGAAAGTTTAATCAAGAACCAAGATTGACAACCAAAGGTTGGCAAAAATCAGAATATTATTAGCCATAAAAAGTGTGCTGAAAATTATTCTCAAGATTATTTATACCCCAAGCCAAAAACCTTAGTTTTCCTAATAAGTCATATATAAACCCAATTTAAATAATAATCAACCCAAGCTAAAACTAGCCCAAACTAATTAAAATAAATAAAATAAACGAGTATGAAACCCAAACAAGTGTATCGATAATGTAATAGGTGGAAATAGAAGTGGTTGATTTTATGGAATCTTGAATGGAAAATGGAAATGGAAGACGAAAGAGTTTAGTGGTTAAATGGGGAAGAGTTCCAATAGAAACAAAAAGAAAGAAGTGAATAGATTAAGAATACATGCCTACCTTTTTAAATATTTGGATAATTATGTTACTATGTTTATTGCGATATTCATGTTTCAATAATAATATAATTCGTTTCAAGACCATCGCTTGCACGACAAGAGTAGATTTTAGCTTTTGTTCACTTTTGTTATGTAGTCTAAGGACATTGAAACATTTTTATAACTTAATTTGTATAATTAATGTTTAAATTTGAATAGATGAACTTAATTCTGTAATTCATATAATCATGTTTCATGTATGCGGGTTTATGTCATTTATTCCTCTATAATGATAATTGTTGTTCAATGTATGTTGTAAATATTGTGGTTGAGATGATGATGATGTTTATGGGATTGAGACCCAGGATGATAAGGTCGTGATTGAGCTATGAGATATGAGATATTAGAAGTGTAAATAGGTTATATATCAATAACTTGAGACCCCCCCGGTTTAGGGGAGGCTCTGCTGAAATTTTGGTAGATTTTCATATGAATACCTTACATAAGTAACAGTTCAAGATTTAAACAGTAATAGTAAAACAAAAACAATTCAAGGTTTAAACAATAACCATAAGACAATAACAGTTCAAGATTTAAACAGTAACAGTTAGACAATAACAGTTCAAGGTTTAGACAGTAACAATTCAAGATTTAAACAGTAACAGTTAGACAATAACAGTTTAATTTTGGTAGACTTTTATATGAATATCATGTGTGTATATAAAAAAAATTACCCTGTTTGCTTATGTGTTTGGAGGTGATTTGTTCCGGAAAAATTGGGATTGTTACAAACTAGGTGGCAAATCGTGTTTTAACTTTCATTTTCTAATATTTACCTAAATGTCCCACACTACTAATGGTTTGTCTTAAGGTCTATCCTAGATAGATAACCTGTGCTATGTTGTAGACTTGGTCAAATTTTTCCTAACATAAAAAAGATGCTCAAGCAATGATAGTGTTCTTAAAAAAACAAGAAAATTTAAGACTCGGGTCATTGAATCGAATAGGTTCAATAAACTTTGTTAATTTAATAATACGATTGTTGTAACCCATTTTTGGGTCCCCACAAAATATATATAAAAATATATAGCCAAAAGAGGTTAGAAAAATAATAGGAGGCAGAAGCGCTCAGAAAATGGTTGGAAAATTGGTCAATAAGGTTAAAAATACAAAGATTGGATTTTTGACAGTATATTCTTGAAGGAGGAGACCCTGTTGAGAAGGAAAATTTGAAATTTGAGGAGAAAAAACCCAAATTTGGATGTTTATGGACTTAATTGGATTTTTAAATGAATTTA
>Ga0307517_10004663_pt1 | contig 21017 bp, 9 predicted proteins | sample 23_EM_MG_FD_194515 | JGI IMG/M metagenome (GOLD analysis project Ga0307517, IMG submission 194515) | Populus trichocarpa ectomycorrhiza microbial communities from riparian zone in the Pacific Northwest, United States - 23_EM | ecosystem: Host-associated > Plants > Roots > Unclassified | place...
CAATTGAGTTTCTAAAAAAAAGTCAAAAATCCAAATTGGTCCCTCTATCTCTCATCTATGCTTGTTAATCATTCTTTAATTGTTCTTGCCAACCAAGTCGCCTGTCTTCTTGCTTTTTTTTTTTTTTAATTTTTCAACCTCTCTCTCTCTCTCTTTTATTTTTATTTAAAAGAAAAAGATAGCTTTTAGGGAACCCAAAGTTGAGTTTTGACAATTGACCCGTTTTTACAATGCTTATGACAGAGTGTCTCATAAGATACTTTAGATAGTAACCTTGTAAGGAAGAAAAAGATAAAAGATGTTAGGATAAAAAAACTTCAATAGGGACATGTGGATTTACCAAAACAAAAAAATGGTTAATCCTTCTCAAAGTGATATGATATTCAAAGATATATCCAAGCATGATAGATTTAACAAAATTTGTTAGAAATAAGGGCTTAAAAAGCGCATACAGAAGGTGATAGTTCCAAAAGCACTATTAAAAAAAGATAGGGGCTAAAAAGTGTACTATCCGAAATGCAAAGGCTAAAAAATGCACTAAGAAACTAATAATGTCAAAAGTACTATTCAAAGGAGAAAAGGGCTAAAGAATGCACTATCTGAAAATCAAAGGCATAAAGGCGCACTCAGAAACTGATAGTGTCAAAAGCACTATTCAAATAAGATATGGGCTAAAAATACACTATTTGAAATACGAGGGCTTAAAGGCACATTTAGAAGAAAATAGTGACAAAAGCACTATGTAAAAGGGGCTCAAAGGCACGCTATCTGGAAGGCAGGGGCATAAAGGCCCACTAAGAAGAAAATAGTGCCAAAAATACAATGTAAAAAAGATAAGACTCAAAGACGTGCTATTTGGAAGGCGAGGGCTTAAAAGCACACTTAAAAGGTGATAGTTTAAAAATGTTATCTAAAAGTAAGTGGCTTAAAAACGCACTCAAAAGGTGATAAAATGAAAGATATTGTTTAAAAATGAGTGGCTGAAAAATGCACTTGAAAAGTGATAAAATAAAAGATGTTATCTATAAGCAAGTGGCTTAAAAGCACACTAAATAGGGTATGCTTCAAAGTTGCATTCATATAATCTCATGATCTTATATTTTGAAAATTTGACATCCTTTGCTCTTGTATCAATATAAATTAAACCTCTGATGGATTTTCTTTGATGGAAAAAGAATTTGAACCCATCAAGTATTATTTCGTTGGACTACCTACAAGGATCAAAATGTGATGCTTTAGCGTTAATATGCATGAATTTTTACCTAAGAAACGAAGGTCCCCTTTCTTCATGGACTTTGTCTCTCAAAACTTTAATCTCTGCGACATGTTTTCATGACTTCTCGTTTTGGTCTGCTCAAACTACAACTAGTAGATTTGATCTCTAGGAAAGAGATGCTTATTTTATGAGCTTCAATGATCTTTGTTTATCTCATTATCTGGGCACCTTTGTCTCATCGATTGTTAACTTTCAAGGCTCTCCTACTTATCACCGTAATCATATGGGTACCATTGCTAGGGTGTCATAACCTTCACTCAGTTTTCACCATACTTGCTATACAATAGCTTTCTTAGCTATATCTTGAGTTCTTAAAAGATATTGGAAGATTTAAACAACCTGCTTTCTATTTTTTATCTTTTTAGAAAAAGAGTTGTGTAACCAGTCTTGTTGGGTTTCTTGATTTGCCACTAGCTTGATCATGCACCCAAATACTTTATCTTTTTTTTTTGCTTGGGTTTTCTCAAGGATGATGTTATGCAGAAGATGTTTGGTTTTTACAAAAGACCGATATCATAAAAAACCTTTGGAATCTCAAAGCTGTTTCCAAATGCAAAAACCATTTCGATGCAAGTTTAAAGCAAATTTGTTTTGAAAAGAACTTAAACAATTCCCATGGACATGGTTTCATAAAGGTTGAATGTTTCAACTTAAGAGTTTTAGAGAGAAAATCTTTGAAGTATTCATTTTACTTGTATGAATATTAAAGAATGGGAGAGCGTTGTCTACCAACCCAATTTGCTTGCTTTTGAGTAGAAATGACTTTATTAGTCATTTAATGTAGGCTTTGGCTTCTGGTTATATAAAAAAAAGGATATTTATAGGATCAAAAGGTGTTTAAAGGCTATTAAGACTAAGGATCATCATCGCTCATTCACGGGCCTTTATTTTTTTTTCTTTATTTTGGTTGATAGCCTTTCAGACCTTAGGATTTATCTTGTAAAATGATCTTGGATTATTTGGCTTTGTTTTCTTCATTTGATTTGGAGCATCATCATCATCCTTATCATTTTTCTGCACTCGGCATGCTCAGCCTCTTTGAATATTTGAATATCTTTGTGCCTTCCAGTTTCTATTTGAGCACTTTTGATCTTTCCATTGATAATTGAGGATCATTTTGTATAACTCCAAGGTCAAATTACTTTGATAAGTCTTGTATTTACTTTCAGTGTGGAGTGTGATCCAAGTCAGGATTCTTTTGCAAGAACTTTTTTTTACTAGGTTTAACAAGGACTTGCAAAGGATATTTTTCAAGTATTGTGAAATGATTATCAAAGATGGCCTTTCATCATCTCAAACACCTGCGTTTATGATTAGTAAGCTTTTTTCTCATCCGTTTTGATTAGTTGGACATGCAAAATAGTTTCCATCAAATTAAATAATGCATAATTATTTAACCAACTAAAACTTAGTTTCAAAGTTACTATGAATGAGTTTTTGTTTATTTTTCAGGTTTCTAAGTGTTTGTTCACCTCAAGTAGGAGATCACTTGAATTCCCAAAACTCATTTGTTAAAAACAAACACCAATTTGGCCTCTGAATTTGTACTAAAAACTTTGATTTCCTAAAAAATTTTGATTGAATTTTGTTTTATCTTTTACAAAAACATGTTTTTTAGCTTATGAGATCATGTAAAAAGCTATTCATAATTTTTTAGAGTTTATAAAGAGGAAAATACTCAAAAGAATTTATGGCCAAACTTTTGATCCTTAATGATTTATTGACGTAGTGCTTTATGCATAATACTTCTTTACAACATCAGAGTTTATAGACTAAGGTAAATCATTCATGTCAATTTTGATCAAAATCAAGGCTCCTCCAGAAAAGGGTTTCTTTACCACATATGATCCTTTATAGTTTGACACCTATTAGCTCTGATCTTCTCTTGGGATTGGCAATATCTTCTTTAATATAAGGTCTTTTTTTTAATACCCTTGGTCTAACACTCTTGTTGTATGCCTTAACTATTCTGCTCTAGTATAGTTGGTGGTGACAAATTGCTGCCAATCTTTTCTCACTGATTATATTCAGTTGCTCAAACTTTAACTTTGCCCATTTTGATTATTCCAATTACCTATCCTTTAGAATCTTTACTGATGGAACCTTTACTTGTAAAGATATCACCGTCTCCATTCCATATCCAAGAATAATAGGTTGCACCTATAGAAGTTTTAACTATAGTGCGGTATGCATGAAATACTTATGAAAACATCTCATGCCAATCTTTGTAGGTGACTACCATTTCTGGATGATCTTATTGAGATTCTTATTAGTTGTCTTGATAACACCATTCATCTTGGGTCTATAAGGAGAAGAATTTGAATGCTTAATTTTCTATTTGGTACAGATTTTAATAATCAATTTCCTATTAAAATTTTAAACGTTATCAGTTATTAATTTTTTTGGCAAGCTGTAATGACAAATAAAATCCTTCTTAATGAATTGTCTATATTAGAGGATAATAGTTCTTCAAATATAAACAATTGATCAATCGATAATACATCTTTCCATCATGATTTGCTAGATGATATGCACATCTTTTTTAGAACTTTAGCATTAACATATGAATGCTTCTAGTTAGGGGATTATTTTTTGTATTTTGGATTTTTATAGTCAATTAGAAGTATGGCCTTCTATACCAAATCACTATTGAGAAATTCTTTGATCAAACATGTTTATTATATGTCTTTTGACTTTCCTTTTATATGCTAATAAGTGATCCAATTCATGGCGTTTTACCTTATCCAGTTCCTTTAACTCAACTACCATAGCTAGTTTATTTTTTGAATTGTTTATGTTATATTATGTACCCTTTCTAAGTGATTGTAATTTGAGCTTTATAGGCAATATGGAATCATGGCCATATGTTAGGGTAAATTATGAGGTTCCTAAAAAAGTCTTCTATAAAGTCCTATATGCCTATAATACTATTGATAAGGCGTTATGACAAGCTTTAGGATTATTTCTAAACAATTTTGGTGTACTGTGAGTAAGAGTTTTGTTGGTCAATCTTGCTTGCTTATTGGTTTAGATATAGTCTTGAGTAGAATGGACTCTCTTGAATCCATACTCATGTGCGATTTTCTTATCATCATTCCTCGTAAATATTGATCCTTAGTAAGTAGTAATAGTTTATAGAAGTTTAAACCTGTGAATAATTATTTCCCAAATGAATTTGATCATTGTTTATTAATTAATCGATCGATAAAGAATAGCTTCAACCCATTTAGTGAAATAATCCATAATTACAAGAATATAATTATGTCCCCTTGATGAAGGAGGTTTTATTTTTCCAATATTTTCCATTACACATCTTCTAAATAGCCATGTTTTGACCATTGCATTAAGTTATACCCTAATTGATGGTATTATTAATACTGGATTGGGCCTAATTGATGGTATTATTAATACTGGATTGGGCCTAATTGATGGTATTATTAATACCCTTTTATAAAACTAATGATATCTTTAGTTATACCATGCCAATGAAAGCCATGGTTCATGATTAACTATCTTATCTTAATTCTAGACTGGTAGGCTCTATATATCCCCTCATGAACCTTAAACATGACCAACAAGGTTTTCTATAGTCCTAAGTATTTGAGTAAAATATTAGTCTTATATATTATGTATAATATATATTTGTTAGGAGTACATAATTGACCATTTTTATTTTGAAAGACCTTGAAACTTTTTACGAGGGGTCTTGTCAAATTTTATATTTTTCTCTCTCCAATGCTTTTAAGAATCAACAACATTAGAATTGTTAAGACCTTCTACTTGTAATTGGCAGAAAATATAAACAACAATCTCATTGTTATTGTCTTAAATAGTTTTTTTTTTTTTTTTTGTATATCATGGAATCTAGATTGCTTTATTTATCATGACAATCTATTTGGACAACAACTTTGATTGATCGATTGATAATCTTCATAGGGATAATGTCATGATTATTAAAGAAATTAAGATAAAAAACCTTCTAATGTTTATGGCCATAGTATGGTATAAAATTATGATGAGATATTCACGCTTATATTCTCTAGATAACTATTTGATAATAAATAATGAATTCCCAATTATTATAATTGATTGTGCTCTTAACTCCAATAATGTTTTTAGGTCTATTATTAAGACCTTATATTTAACTTGATTATTTGTGCAAGGAAAATCATGATAAAAAGACAAGGTCACTTTATGACCTACATGAGATATATGACCACCGTTGCGCTAGCTTTGTTCTTAGTTTTTTTTTTTTTTTATCTATCAAACCATAATTACTATAAAATAGGCTTTGCTATGACAATATTGATATATTATTCCAATTCATGGTCAATGTGCAATGTATGGGTGATCAGCTAAGAAATCACCATAAGTTTTTTTTATGGCATACAAAATTTTCCATTACAACCTTTTAAAAAGGATTTCAATAGCATATATTTAATTAAACTTATTTTACATATTACATCATAATTAATTGATAACATATACTAACGTATCTTAACTCAAGTAAAAAACAAAAACAAACATAATTTCTCTATCAATGCATATCTTTCTTCAACCTTTATAAGCACATGATTAAGGTAATACACAATCTATTCATTCCCAAAGTTATTTTCTTATTCCAAAATGCTATAAATTGATCCTTCTACTCCTAAAACATATAGCTTTAATGGCTTTCCAAGCCTTGATTAGGTCAATACTAAAGGTTTAACTAAATAACTTTATATGTCTTCAAAAGAACGTTATTGCTTTTTAATCTATTGATACTCATTAGATCTTATTTGATTTCAACAACTTAGTAAAAGGTTTGATATTCCTATAATGTTTTAATGAACCTCATTATAAAATTATTCTTGCTATAGTTTAAGGGAATAAAATGCCTAAATACCTTGGTATAAGGAGATGATACATAACCATACACCTCTCTAAAAAGATAGGTTTTGGATATATTGGAAGATTTAGCACTTGATAGGATATCACCTACAAAACATCAATGTTTATCATATATCGATTTTTATCAAAGATAGTATATAGCACAAACTTGCCTTGGTAGAAAGGTTAAAGATAGCTTCTATATCTAAATTATCCCCATCATAAGAGGTTATAATAGACCATGTCCTACTAAGGATACAAATAATATGAAGAAATATATATATATATATATATATATATATATATATATATATATATATATATATATATATAAAATATATTGAAGAAGCTTATGAAAAACAACCAATCTAAACCTAAAACAACAACACCTCAACAAACATTTAAGGTAAGGATAATGATTAATCAACAACCATAACGACATAACAAAGTTATCTAACATGTTAGGCCAACACCCAATAAGTTTAGACAAAGGAAACAAGCACCATAGCATTGGCCCAAGTCATTGTTTATTATGAAATAGGAGAAAAGAATGGCATTAACTCTATAGGGGGAAAAAGCAACAAGAGAATGCTATAAAGAAAGTCATCCTAGTAAAAAGGTAACAAACATATATTATAAAAGAGATAACACTAATAGTGCTCAAAGATAGAAAAAGTGTGTTAACTTTAAACGAGCTCACAATGTGTGAAAAGGCTTTAATAGATGCTCTCATCCAAATATAAGAACAACTAGAAATAAATGACATGATTATCAAAGATGTTATATTTTTGGACGATGGCATAAATATATTTCATAATGAAAATAAATAATAAAAAAGGAAAATAATTAAAGTTCTCAGTTATAATATAATAGCTAGACTAGAAGAATGCTCTAAAAGATAAGGCCATAGAAACACATTTTGAAGTAGAAGTGAGTGATCATAAAGGATTTACATTCATAAACATAATGTTCATCCTACCATGTTTCTTGAAGCCAAACCTGCCTAATTGTCTAATTTGGATGGTGATTGTGAATACAACATAAAATAAAAGGTAGAGATTATTGAATTCAACTAGTTAGGGCTAGTGGTTAAACAATAGTCAGGACTTAAATTTCTTGAAGCAATAATAGTTATAAGTCATTATTTAAGCCTTTTTACATCACAACAAATTTCAAAAATGCACTAGTATAGAGAGTCCTAGTTGATAATGGTGTCTTACTCAACATTATAATCTTAACTGTGAATGCTAAGGTTAGTCATAACAAGGATGACATGATCTTACAGAAGTGGTTTATACCATATTCTATATAAGATATAAGAGACACTATGAGGGTGTTATAGATGGATCTAACTATTATGTCCAAAACCTCTAGTATAGATTTTTTTTTATGGTAGAATCAAAGACAAGTTACAACACCTTGCTAGAGAAAGATTAGATACACACTAACATGTATGTTCCATCATTCTTATATCAAGATTTAATTTTTTGGTTACTAGATGGATCAACTAAAATAGTTAATGTAAATGATAAACCATTCATGGTTAATTTAGGGATGATAGATCCATGGTTATACAATGATGATGCAGGTCCAATCTAGTCAATGAATAAGGATAATACAGGTCACCGTATTTTCTTCTTAGTAAAAAGATAGTACATAGAGGACGAATCACAACATATTTTGTTAGGCCAAATAACCAATAATTAAAAGGGAATGGTTAAAATTTTGAAATATATGATTAAACAAGTCATTACAACTTAGTTACATGTTTCAAGGCTTTTGATGAAACCCATATAAGTGTTGGGTGGTAAAATAGAATTTGTTTAATAAAATCAAATTAAGACTATCAATTGATCTTGCTCAATATGATAAGTCTTCCTCTATCACCACCAAAGATGGAAGATGGATAGGCTGAAGTTTAGGAGATGTTAATTGAAATTGACTTAGGAACTAAAGATAAGCCTAGACCAATCTTTATAAATGCAAGTATACCAAAAAACTTCATAAAGAATCGGGGTCATTGTTACACACTTATAAAGATTGTTTTGCTTAATATTATGATGAAATGCCTAGTTTAGATATAAGTTTAGTCAAACATTATTTACCAATCAAACCTGAGCTTAAGCCATATAAACAACCTGTATGATGAACGAATCTAAATGTGATTTTCATGTAAAGAAGAAATTAAAATAGCTCCTAAAGGATATATTTATTAGGCCAAAAAGATATGATGATTAGATATCTAGCATAGTGCCACCATGACAAAAGAATATCAAATTAAGGGTATGCATAGATTTTAGAAATTTAAATCTTGTAACTTTAAAAGATGAATATCCAAAGCCAATGGTTAATATATCGATCGATATAACATCTTGCAATAAAATACTCAACTTCATGGATGGCTACTCTAGCTATAACTATATCTTCATTATAAAAGAGGATATTTCCAAGATTGTTTTCAAATGTCTAGAATACTTAACTTCATTAGATATCATGCAATTTTGGTTAAAAAACTTCTAGTGCAACATGACAAAAAGAAATGAACTTGATCTTCTAGAATATGATCAATAATAATATAGAGGTTTATATTTATGATATCATGGTTAAGTCAGAATCAAAATCCATTCACATAAATGAACTAAATGTTGTCTTTGAATGAATGATAATGCACAACCTAAAAATAACCCTTTTAAATGTGCCTTTAGTGTGTAAGCATGTAATTTTCTATGATTTTTAGAGCATTAGTGGGACATAGAGATGATGGTGTGCTATCACAGGCAACCAAATACAAACCTAGACTTCTAAAAATACATACAGTAGTGCGAGTAAGGATCGTTCCCACAAAGAGTATCTAGCCTAGTTTTGTGCTACGTGAATAAAGATGGGGGGATCTGAGTATAACAAAAACAATTGAAAGAAAACAACTAAGAAACAACTTAAATTAAAATATAAAAATCAATCAAAAGAATAAACTTTGGCCTAAGTCAACATCCACCATTAGGTCTTTTATAACTGATCATCAATGCAAATATATATATCAATTCATACTTTTAATATTCATTATTGAAACTATTTCTCTATCTCTCCTTAGTTACAGATAATTAGAAAACAAGCAATTTAATTAATCTTAACTACTAAACAACTCAAGACAAGCACTAAAAAATTAATCTAGTAGTAGCCTTAAGAATTAGAGAGATTGATGAAGCTAAACAATACAAGCATGTGTGGTTGCATTTAATTTAATCGACTATTCTTTCTAAGATTTATTAAATTTTAACACAACAATTCATTTAACCCTTAGTTGCTTCACAAATTAGAGAAATCAAATAATATGGATTTGATATTTAACTTAGCACTAGATTACAACAAACAATAAACTAATAGGCCTCCTAGCAATTAAATAGAACAATTATAAAAATAGGCACAAAAAAACATTCAACACTTAAAGTATAAATTCAACAATGAAAACAAATTAGATCTCACAGTTTTATGATTTTAAGGCTTTCGCTTCCTTTTAGCAAATAAAAATTTAGTTACATAGTTCCATGATAAATACTCGAAGGAGAAAAACAAAACAGAGAAGAGGGAAGAGGAAAGTGAGAAGTCTAATCTAATCTCTCCCCTTTTTTTTACACCTTTTTCTCTCTCTTTAGAAGCCTATACAATCTCCTAAAATACTCTCAATATTATCCTCCAATAATAACCATCAAATCTAAATAGTTAATGAAATTATTAAATAATAAAATAAAGTTATAATATAACAAGGAAAGTGATGTTTTCAGCTAAAATTCACACACCAAATCTGAAAGCTTCTAAAAATAAATCACTTCGTAATAGATTTGCATGACAAGGAATGTTCTAGCTTGTTGGCAGTACAAGTGCAACAATATTATGCCCCATTTTAACCTCAAAACAGTCAGTATCTCTCAAAAATCAAAACATGAAAGTTGTAGAGTTGTTTCTTAAGGTTCAATAGAAGTTTGAATAATTTCAATCGAAGCTCAAATGAGAGAGTTATGCCTAGATTACAAAGTTGTGTTAAAATTGTTCATAATTGCCCTATTAGCTTTGTTTTGCCCTTAACACCTCCACTTTCATCCTAAATTGAAATATAAAAATAATGAGTAAATTCAGGCTCCAAATAAGTATAAAAGACTAAACATTATGGAATAAAAATATGACATTTTGCGTTCTCATCATATGGATAAAAATAAACATTATGGAATAAAAATATAACATTTGGACAACGTCATTTTTTCAATCTCATTTCTAAATATAAGATATGTTGGTGGTTGTTAACAATTTCATCATCGAGTTTGGATGATTTCTACTATGACTAGTGTTTATTTCAATCATTTTTAGCTAGTCTTTTAAACCTAAATGTTTTGGTATGTAGTTGAGTTACTACTTGCTCAATTATGCCCCCCAAGTCTTCACCTTTTGGAAGAAACATGTTAAATGTATGAAACTTATACACTTCATTATAAGGCATATCATGAGCTTGTTGAACCAACCTTGTTAGATTCTTTATGGTTTATAATTTTTTTTCAATACTAGCATCCATGACTAACTTCACCTTTTATCATTGTTGATTAGTCCTTACCTTTTACTACTATTTCTTTCTAGGAAGTTTATCAAGCTTGGTAGTAGCTATAACTATAGTAAATTTAGAGAACATATTATCATCCATTTTCATTTTCATTTTCATTTTCATGTCCAAAAAACAAAAGCACATAGATTCTAGAGTCTTCTGAATTTGGTTATAAAAGACTACACAATTATGAATGTCATGTTTTTAAAAGTCATGTCACTTAAAGAACTTCTTCTCTTGAATTTTGTTGTCAATAAGGATAGTGTGATTTTGAAGAAGTTTAAATCCCCTTTATTATATATCAACTAGTTAAAGCTTTATTTAGCTTTTTTTATGTTAAAAGAAAACTTTTTATTTTTTCGACTACTTTGGTGGCCTTTGCATCTTTGATACCGGGGTTAGTAGTTTTTTTAGGCTTTCTTAATTATATAATTTCAAACTATCTTCCATGTTTTACTTCTATAATCAATATGAACTATTATTGGACATCCTCAAACTTCCTATAAGAGTCTGAATCAGTAAATAAGTGTGCACTCACAACATTGTCTAAATAGCTAATAGGGTATGTCCACCTTAATGGCTTCTTTTCTACCAGTTTTACTACCATTTTCTCAAAATGAGTAACATCATTTATGAAAGTATGGATTTATAAGTACTTGGTGTTTATGAATCTTTTCCTTATGTTCCACTATAGTTTTTTTATTTGTAACTTTATGAACTCTCACTTAGTTATAGCCATAATACATGTCCTAAATCACAGGGCATAATTTATGTACCCTTTCTTCGATCCTAGAATATTTTGGCTAAATCATGTAACATGACCTCTGAATCTATCCTATAAATGTTCATGGAAAGAAGTTTCCATCATTTCCTAAATGTTAATTGAGTTGAGTGGAAAAGTGGATAATCAAAGAAAAATTGTTTTGGTTAATAATGAAAAAAAAAACTCAAATCTATAAAGAAGGTTGGATGCATCATTGTCGTATTGGTTAATGAACTTGGTGATGTGTTCTCCTATTGATTTTTATATTTCATAGATAATTGCTTGAAATCTATAATATTTATTCCTCTAGAGATTGCATGCAACCTATCAATCCAATTATGTTATGGATGATGGTTAGTAGATCTTATTATTTGTCCAATTTCTACCCTCATCTTTCTTAAATGTTATGTTAGTTATACTTTATCTATCTCTTCCTTTTATTTTTGATCAATAATAGGTGGTTATTGTGTAAAGGGATTGGGATTTTCTTATTATAACACATCCTATATGGCATAGAGTTACCTAGTAGAAGCTTGTTGGAAGGAATATAAGTTTTATGAGGCCAAATAATTGACTTGTGGTTTTTTGTAGACTTGTGGTTGTTAGTGGTTATCACACTCAAGTTGGAATATATTTATTATTATATCTGTTACACTAGGAAGTACCCTCTTATATAAGGTATATTCATTACAATCACCTTTATTAGAGTTTTTATGGTCATAGAACTCCTAAAGATATGCCTTTTAAGTGTATATGCTCATGGGTTACAAGACCTATTCTAATGCATCTCATTTTTATCTAAGCTAACTAATCAAATATAATATACATGGTTCAATTGACCACCACGATGTTGTTGTGGTAGGTCATATCTTTTATGTTCTCATCTCAATCTAGAGAGCCCTTCAATTAGCACTACAGAGATTTATAAACTGATAATAAGATGTTACTTAAAGTGAAATCATGGATGGTTGGATGACGTTTTCCATAACTGGTTATGACCATCATATGATGTCATCAAATCCGTATATATGATATGTACATGGTTATGTTTAAAGAACTTATACATTAACATGTCTATTTATTGTTGATGGTGATGGCCTTATTAGAATCAATAAAAATATGAGAGACTGCTAGGGAGACGCTAAGAGCATGTTAAGATGTAGTTTTATGTTGTAGGGGTGAATTAGACAATGAAGACTCATCTTTGAGCATGTGTGATACTAGTTGATCCACCAATATATGAGAAGATTATGGATTGTCATGCTTTTCATTATAAAAAAGCTAACATTTCTCCTTTGCTTATATGAAATATTCATCTAATATATCAACGACGACTTTACCTGTGTTTTACTTTAGAGACATAACTATTATCTTATGAATTAGTTGAATCTTTGTCTTATAGAGCATACCAATATGCAAATCACTTTGATATTATTTTGAATAATATACTACCAATTAACTTTTTTCCTTATAAGGATTAAAAAAAATACTACACAATAGGAACATAATCCTGAGAAAAGACAAGTAACAACCTCACAAAATCAAGCAGAGTGTGGGGATCTAAAACCTTGAACCTTAAGTAAAGGCTATCAACTCTATAACAACACCACATAGGGAAAATGACATGTTTATGAAGAATGAGAGAAATTTGTAAAGAAAAGCAATAGAAACCCTCTTGATGGATGAATAAATAAATTTTTTTTATTGAAATTATATGTGTGGGGTTTGTCATCATTCATAATAACTATATGGCCTTTTACATCCATGTTGGACATCAATAATAGTTGATCAATCAATAATTCTTATAAGGATGATCCCATAATGATATAAGGCCATTCTATATTCTAACATGTGTTAACCTAAGACATTGGTTTCTTTATTATTTTCTATCACTGAAAAAATAAAAACAAGATTAGAAAACCTTTAAACAAGGTTTGTGGCCACTATATGATTTAAAGTTAAGGTAATATGTTCACACTTAAATTCACCAATTAAATGGTTGATAATAAGTAATGAATCTCTTATTACTATAACTAATTTTTCTTCTAACTCTAGTTGTATTTAGAGACCTATGATTAAGGACTTATATGCATCATAATTGTTAGTGCAAGAAAAAATAAGCCAAAAAGATAGGTCACTTTATGATTTATTGAGGATATTATCACCACCATACACGACATTGTTCTTTGTTTTCAACCCACATAACCATAATTGCCATGAAATAGGTTCTATAATGATGGTATTGTTGTTTTATTCTTTCTTATGGTCAATGTTTATTTACATATGATCAACTAAGAAATCAACCAAAGCTTAGCCTCTAACTACTTTTCATGGAATGTAATGTAGATTAAATTTAGATAGTGCTAATGTCCATTTACCATTATGACCTCTTAAAAAAGGTTTTGACAACATATATTTTATCAAATTTGTTTTACATATTACATAAACATCAATTGGTAACATATACCAGCATAGCTTAATATAGGTGAAATACAAGGGCAAACATAGTTTTTCTATAAGTGTGTAACATTCTTCAACATCTATAAGGATATGACTAGGATAATACATCACTTGCTCATGCCTAAAGCTATTTTTTTATGTTGTCATGCTGTCAATTGACACTACTGCTATTGAAATGTATAGCTTCAAGAGTTTCTCAAGTTTTGGTAAGGTCAATAATAAAGATGATTTGGTAAGATAAGCCTTTATATTTATAAAAGCAGTTTGTTGGTTTAATTCCATTAAAAATCATCAAATCTTTTTCCTTCCAACAACTCAGTAAAAAGGTTGATCTTTCTTGTAGTGTTTGAAATGAATTTTCTTAGTAAATTGACCTTATCAATAAGCCTCTAAAATTCTTTCTTTTTCAGAGAAGTTCTTTCTTCCATGATTTCTAATGTTTTTTTTATCCATCTTTATGCCATGTTAATGCACTCGGAAGCCCAAAATATTACCAACTTGCACTTCAAATGCATATATTAATGGGTTCATTTATAAATTTTACATTCTCATTCGTTCGAAGGTTGTCATAGCTCATTTAGGTGAGTGAATTTAAACTTTTTATTTTACATTGATATCACCAATATAAACCTCCATGTTGTGATTGATTATTGTCTTTTGATAAGTAGCACTAACATTCTTTAAACCAAATATTATTACCACTCATTCAAATATTCCTAGAACTACGACATTGAAAGCAGTTTTAAATATATCTTCTTTTACAATAAAGATCTAGTTATAGCTAGAATGACAATTTATAAAGTTGATCATTTCATTGTCAAATGTTGGATCGATCTACATATCAACCATTGAAATTAGATATTCATTTTTAGGATCCGTATATTAAGATTAACAAAATCTATATGAACTCATAATTTGCCATGCTTTTTCAATCTTGACATTATGTTAGATATCCATTCAACATATATTATTAGCTTAATAAATCCAATTTCTAGTAGTCGTTTGATTTTCTCTTTTATATGATCAATCATGTTTAGAATTATTCTTTGTGGAGGTTATTTGTATGGATTGAAAACAAGCTTGATTATGAATGGATGATTGATCAAACTTTTATTTAAACTAGGTATTTAATCAAAATCCCAAGAAAATTAGTCTTTATTAGTGTATCCAAGTGATATCATACCTTTCTGAAAATCTTTTGATAAATTTGCACTTATAAACATGAGTTTTGGCTTGTCTTTAGTCCTAAAATTAACTTCAATTGAAGGATCTTAAACTTGAGCTTGTCCATCATCCATATTTAATAGTGATGGAAGAAGACTTGTCATATCTAGCATGATAAATTGATTTTCTTAATCTAGTTCCATTGAACAAATTCTATTCTTGTTTCCAATACTTTTATAAGCTTCATCCAAATCCTCAAAACATGCTACCAAGTTATGGTGACTCATTTATTCCAATGTTTCAAATCTTTTTTTTATTATTATCTTTCAATTACAAGTTATTTTGCCTAGCAATGTCTATTATTAGTCACCTTATATGTACTATCTTCTTACTTATTAAAAATTAGATTAGGTGTCTCATATTGTCCATGCTCATAAATTAAACTACGCTTCCATCATTGTTATACAACCATGTATCTGCAATCCTTAAATTGATCATAAGTGGCTTATCATCTACTTTAACTATCTTCATTAAACCGTCTAGTAACCAAAAAAATATATTTTGATATAGGGATGATGATACACATATATAAGTGTGTATTCAATCTTACCCAAGCAAGGCGTTGTGACTTATCTTTGCTTGAACTATATATATATAAAGCTACATTAGAGATCTTGAACTCAATTATTAAACTGGCCTACCACACTTCTACAATGTCTCTTATTCCATCTTTAAAATATGACATTGTCACTTCAAATAGGATTGTGTCAACTTTGTTTCAACCAATCTTACTTAATAAGGTTGGTGAAATAATATTAAGTGTTGTATCATTATCAACCAGGATCATCTGTATTGGTTATTATTGAAATTTGTTATGATGTATAAAGATCTCAAATAGCAACTCATAGCCAATGTTGGCTTAGAAAATATAAGACCTGACTTTTGGTTGATTTCAATGATTTTTGACTTTTTATTTGCACTGTCTTCACAGTCGCTGTCCAAATAAGGTAGTTGGCCAAGTTTATATTCAAAAGAGTAAGGAAGAGCAAATACCATAATTATAGATATGATTTCATCATATTCACTCATTTTTATGTTAGAAAGAATTTTTAAGCTATCATTTTCCTTGATTGTGTTTTATTCATCAAATTGTTAGATTCAGATTGAAAATTCAAGTGCTTTTTTCTTTTTTTTCTTTTGTGTACTATCATCTAGAATGATATCAATTACTCATTCTAATAAATCATCATCTAATAATAAACCATTAACATGGATAATCATGTCATTCTTTTCTTTAAGTTATTCCTCAAATTGGACTAAAGCATCTATTAAAACTATTTTGCATATTGGTTTAAAGTTTGGACACTATTATTTTCTCTACAATACATAATAGTTCTTCTTTTATCAGGGTTGTTATTGGAGTTGCATTCTCTTTTTACTTTTATCGTCTAAATGATGCCATCTTTTTTTTTTTTTCTATTTCAAGACTGATAAAGATTTAGGCTAGGTTTCTACTACTCATTTCCTTTGCTTGAGCTCTATATTTATAGGCCTAGCATGATGGATAACTTTTTCATGTCGCATTTGTTGGTCCATCCTTAATCTTACATTGGCATTAGAACTAATTTTTATTTATTCAACATCTAGATGGTTGTTTTTCATAAAAACATTAACTATTTTTGTGGTAGTCTTCTTTACCTTTATAGATAATTTTTTTAAAATTTTTCTTCTTTGTAGCTCAGGGTCTAGTGCAACCTTTTGAGTGGATGAAGATGGTGTTGGGGTAGGAACCTTCTCCACTCTCACTACCAAGTTCTTTGATTTGTGTGTGATTATGTCCTTAGCAAAAATCACTTATCAATCATTATTGTTGATTTGTATTGGACTATAAACAATCCTATTGAGTACTATATGTTAAATAATGATAAAAGAAATTTTTTTTGCTACATATAAGCACATCTTAATAAAATAAAGCATTTAGGTATTGAGAGATCAAACATAAAGATTATCTTAGGTTGGAATTACCTGCATCCAATCCCCGAGCACAATTTAAGCCTTCCCAATCTACTATATATTTGTACTTACATAGCTAAGGATTAAGCCTTTTACAATAGCTTATAATATAGGATGAAGAGCTAAATTGAGTGATGATCCAATGCTACTTACATCATCTATTATTTAGTATTGATACGATGCCACTCATACATCCACATTGTTTAATTTTGTAACCCAATTGATTATGCTCACTTCAAGAGAGAATTAGACAAAGTTTAAAGAACAATAGCATAAAATGCAAGAATATAATCAATAAATCTCTCAAGAGGGATGTGTATGATATACATGTGTTTTCATAACTTTTTTTCACTCTTTGTTGAACACTTTTGTTATTAAAATGCATAAAAATCATGGGTATTTATAGTGGTTTTTTTAAAAAAATCATTATCGCTTGTATAAAAGAATGCATTGCACAAAATCTTTCCAAAATGGACAAAATCTGAGAGTGAAAGAACAAAAATAATAATTGGTATTCGAAAAAGAATACTGGAATGTTCGGGCTTTAAAAAAAAAATGGGAATGCTGAATTTAATGAATACCCATGTGAAAATATTAGAATTTATGTGTTATTCAGAAGAGAATATCAGATTGAATTGGCTTTCAAAATTGAGAATGTCGGATTTAACAAGTATTTGTAAGAGGATACTGATATTTCTATGGTATTTGGCAGGGAATACTGGATTTAATGAATACCCATGTGAAAATATTAGAATTTATGTGGTATTCAGAAGAGAATATCAGATTGAATTGGCTTTCAAAATTGAGAATGTCGGATTTAACAAGTATTTGTAGGAGGATACTGATATTTCTATGGTATTTGGCAGGGAATACTGGATTGAATTGGTTTTCAAAATTAGAAATGTCAGATTTAACAAATATCTATGAGAGGATACTAATACTTCTATGGTATTTGGAAGGGAATACTGGATTGATTTGGCTTTTGAAAAAGAGAATGCTAGATTCAAAAGTATCTATTAGAGGATACTGATATTTCTATGGTATTCAAAAGAGAATATCAGATAGATTTGACTTTTAAAAAGGAGAATGTCATATTTAAAAATATCTATATGACGATACTAGAATTTATGATATATTCAGAAATAGAAACAGGATTGATTGATTTTCAATATGAAAATGCCGAATTAATGAGTATCCATGCAAGGATACATAATTTATTGGTTGAGAGGAAACACCTAACTTGTAGAATTTTAGTCAAAAGATTATGATTGATAAATACTTGGTTAGGATCGTTATACTAAGAAATGGAGTATTTGGAAATAATTATTAATGTTTTGGCAATGAGATATAATTATTGGATTTAAATTGATCATTGAATGGATACCTGATAATTTTAGTTAGAATTGTAGGAATGATTGTTCCTTTTAAAAAGAAATTAATAATAATAATAAATAAATAAACTATGTGCTGAAAATTATATACTTTGTAAAATTTCATGTTCATCTCAAACCCGTCAGGATTAATATCTTGGTGCACTCAAATCTTTTATGCATGTATTTTGTTGTAGATAGTTTTGTTTAGTAATGATATAATGAGAAGACTTATAAAATTAACTTAGTTTAATATTTTTTTTTATTTGATGTCTAGGGTATGTAGTAATTAATTAGGATGATGAAGTATTATTAGCATAAATACATACATTTTGAAACCTTATATTAAAAGAGACTTGTCTATGAAATAATATAATTATATAATATTGATCTTGTATGTTATAATTGTCTAGTAAAATAAATAAGAACATATTTGAATTGATATTGGAGAATGAAATGAATTAAAAATATAGAAAGTTGATTTCTAGATGTATGTATGGATGATATGGAAAAGTCTAAAATGTTTAGATCATTGCATATATATGTATATAATTTTGACCATCCATGTGTGATTAAATTGGTTTTGACACTTGAAATGTTTAAAATACAAAAAAAAAATTTGTTAAAATTTCGGTAAAAATTTAATATATATTATGAGATGAAAAAATATCGTTTATTATCCTTAAGATTAAGTTTATGTCCAAAAAAAGTTGGTACATTATTGGAGATTTTTTAATTTCATATTTCATTAATGATATGTAAATAATCATATACAATTCTTCAAATTTATGACAATATATAAAAATATTGATCCTTAATCGTTTTCTCTCTATCGCTTGATTTAAAGTTTTATATTACATTTTTCATCAATCTTTTTATTATTTAAAATTTTTCCTTTTAATTATGTAAACCCTTTCAAATAATATTTAGAGTTCAATATTAAACCTATACTTTGATCATAAAATAAAACTCTAAATCCATTCAGCAGTGATAAATTAAGAAATAGGTTTGAATAGGTTTTATTGATAAATTAAGTTTTTATATCATGCTCTGATTAAAACAATATTAGATTTAAATTAAAAAATATTACTTGAGTAATTTATTGTGTATAAGTTTTGTTTTCTCTATAAGTATTTAATACTTATCAATATAATGTGCCTTTTAGATATTTTCTTTGGATTGATATTTTTTATTTTTAGGTTAATTTAATTTATTCCTAATTATTAATAATTTCAAAAAAATATTAAAAATTAATTCTATATATATATATATTAATTTTTGAAATTAGTTCTGATATATTTTTTAGTTTACAAATTACACGCACCATTAAAATTACGTTATGATTTTATTTTAAAATCTTAAGATACTTTTTTTTAAAAGCCTAAAACGAAGCTCGTTTAGTTATATTTTTTTTTAGACTTAATGGAATTTTTGGCATATATGAGTGACAAAAGGGAAATCATTTTAATGTTTTATCAATATTTTATTCATAGTTGATGCAATACTTGGATAAGTTATTAAATACAAATGCATTTGCCTTCACTATTTCATATTTATCAATATAATGTGCTTTCCAGTGCTTTTTTAATATTAAAATCACTACTATCTAAAAATACATTTTAATCAACTCATTTTTATTGTAAATTAACTAAAATACTAAACAAATTGTACAAACTGTTTCATGTCAAGGCATTGAGCATATTTGCTAGTCGGTACTAAGACTATAAGACTTTTGTTATTATTAAAAAATAAAGATTCTTAATCCATTTAATATTACCGTTTGTTCCACGCAAAATATTTTAAGAATAAAAAATATTTTTTAATATTTAACTTGTAAAATAATTTTATATATAAATATTTTTCAATAATTATTATGGAAGAAGAGATGATAGTGAAATGATGGTGATGATAATATAGCGGAGATGGTAATGGTCATAAAAAAAACAGATGGTGGTGAAATGATGATGGTGGTGGTAAAGAAAGTGGTTGTAATGGTAGAGAAAATGATGGTGACATGGTTGTGCTGGTGGTTACATGATAGTGATGGAAGAGGTCGCGGTGATGGAGAAGGTGATGGTGGTGACATGAAGGTGATAATAAAGAAGATGATGGTGGTGGTGCGGTGGCGATGATAGTGGATAAGATGGTCATGGTGGTGAGATGGAAATGGTGGTTAAAATAGTTGGATGATATTATGAATTAAAAATATTTTTCATTAAATAAATCCAGTTTGAAAATTAACTGTAAAATATTTTATATTAATTAATTTTCTTGTAAAATATTTTACAGCAAACAAATATAAAAAAATAATTTTTAGAAAATATTAAAAAAAACAAACATGAAAAAATTTAAAAATTATTTTTCTATAAAATATTTTACACGAAATAAACAGACTTTAATAATAAGGATATTTTATTCAAGAAAATAAGTATTTTACTTTCCTTAGCCAAGGGAATGTGATTCCACTTGTTTTAATCAAATGACTTCTTTATCAAACAAAAATCAAAT
>Ga0307517_10004664_pt1 | contig 21015 bp, 21 predicted proteins | sample 23_EM_MG_FD_194515 | JGI IMG/M metagenome (GOLD analysis project Ga0307517, IMG submission 194515) | Populus trichocarpa ectomycorrhiza microbial communities from riparian zone in the Pacific Northwest, United States - 23_EM | ecosystem: Host-associated > Plants > Roots > Unclassified | place...
GGAGGTGAATTGGGTAACCACTATACCCAATTCGCCGTTCTTGTACCCAATTTGCTGCCTTGGCCCCTGCGAGCGTAACACCCCCTGCTAGTAAAATATTCAAAACTTACGTGCTGTACCTTCGTACTCCTCCCTCCCCCCTCCTCCCTCCCTTGTACCGCTTGCCCCGGTCTCATAGTCCCGTTTTCCCACCCTTCCCATTTGATCTTAATTATTTCTTTAATTTTCCGCACGCGATTTTTGTTACTGGGGATTTGGCTCGGAAGATACTCGTACCCCACCCAATACCCCTGCTTCACTTTCGGCCGAAGAAGCACCTACCCCCGTGAACTTACAAGGGCCCTCCTGATCCCTCACCCCCACTCCCTTATCGTGTCACCGACTCCGTTCTCCGACTTTCCCCTAGTGCTCCTGTGCCCGGGGGGAGCATGCGGGGAGCCGCCGCTTGTCTATTTTTTGTTTGGAAAAACATTTTCCGTTGTTGGCGGGATATGTACTTCCCTAATCCTAGGCTAATATTGGTAACTGGGTAATATCAGCTCTTTATCGCTACAGCGAATTCTGTGGACACAATTCCGCCTCCACTCCTCGATCGTATGGAGAGGATCCAGTTGAGCGGGTACACATCCATGGAAAAAATGCATATCGCATCCCAGTACCTCATTCCTAAGCAGTTACAATCCAATGGCCTAGCCGCTGGCCAGGTAGAGCTGTCGGCCGATGTGCTATCAAAGATCATAACGTCGTACACCAGGGAATCAGGAGTCAGAAACCTAGAGAGGGAAATAGGGAGCGTCTGCCGAGCCAAGGCAGTTGAATATGCCGAAGCCAAGGACGCTCACAGAAAAGAGTCGTACAACCCCAAGGTTGAGGTCTCGGAGCTCGAGAACATACTCGGGATTGAAAAGTATTACTCGGAGATTGCTGAACGGAGCAACAAGCCCGGTGTCGTCACGGGATTGGTTGCTTACAGCATCGGTGGCATCGGTTCTATATTATTTATAGAAGCCGAACAGATGCCGGGTAGCGGAAGGCTGCAGTTAACGGGGAAATTAGGTGAAGTAATCAAAGGTTCGTCCCATGTTTTAGATTCCCCGTCCACCAATCATGTTGTGATTAAATGCACAACAAGTCACAACGCATGAAGAACCTAACCGATTGACAACACTTTTTTTTTGTCCAACCCACCATACAGAAAGCGTTGAGGTAGCATTAACCTGGGTGAAAGCCCATGCCTACGTCCTGGGACTTACGAACCATCTGGACGAGGATCTTACGAAGAACAGGAACGTGCACGTGCATTGTCCTGCAGGCGCGGTGCCAAAGGTTAGTTGCTCGCGATTTGTTGACTCGCAGCTTATCGATCCTCCAATTCCTTCCTTCCCTCCCTCCCGTTAGGCAATTATCAGCTGACTTTTTTATCACCGCAGGATGGTCCAAGCGCAGGCGTTGCCTTCACGATCGCCATGATATCGATGTTTTCTGGTCGTCGAGTATCACCCACGCTTGCTATGACAGGTGAAATTTCTCTCCGAGGAAGAGTCACCCCCGTCGGTGCGTTACTAAAATCCATCCCCCTATCCAATTATATTTTCAAAGTGCACTGGAGGGAGTTAGCTTCAGCTAACCTGAGTTGTTTTTTTTGTTTCGCAGGCGGGATTAAAGAAAAACTGATAGGAGCTCTAACTGCCGGTGTAAAGACGGTACTTTTACCTGCGCACAATAGGAAGGAAGTACGTGAGCTCCCTGAGGAAGTCAAGAATGGGCTCGAGATAATCTATGTGAGGTAAGCGACGGAACCCCATTTGAGCCCATGACAGGTCATAACCGAGATATGGAATATTTACTGATTTTATCCTCGGCCTTGTCCTTGTAGGAGCGTATGGGAGGCGCTTAAGCATGGTATGCACCTCGCTCTCCGACTCGTTCTCTCTCCGTATACTAACTGAGTTGTAGTCTGGCCCGAATGGACCGTTGGTGAAGAAAACATGGCGTTCGAAAGCCGACTATGATTGACTGCAGTAGGATACTATGAAAGGCGGGGAGTAGTGCGTCTTACTTGCTTCGACTGAGCCGAATTGTAGTTTACATCCCTTCCATTAGCTTAGTTTGTCACATTACATATCAACTCACCTCGCGATCTTGCTTTCTTTCTTTTTCCCCTTCACTTCCCTTGTATTCTCCCGCGTCTTCCATGTCATAACATCTCTTAACATACACTCAAATAATGCATCACCCGATCCCTCAACTGGTAATGATGATATTATTATAGCCCGGTATATAGGTTCTAAAACTCTCCGATTTCTTCCATTCCTCCCCCCCGGTCCCCCCGTCGCCCTCGCATCTTCACCGCTCCTCGCGGGCATTTGCAGTGGAAGCACGGTGCGGCGACGCCGCTCATCGGAATGACCACCGTAGCAACGTGACACCAGCATTCCCCATCGCAGCTCCATACCCAGGCTGTCACTGTCACCTGTCCAATTGGCAGCCGTGGACCGTGTAGATGGGGAGGCGAGTATCACGGGGCAAGTGGGAAGGCAGTTTACCCGCTGGGCGCGGTGTCCCTTGACTGCCGTGCGCTGCCCTAGTCCCTGGGTAGGGGATTCCCAAGGAGGAAAGGAAAACATGGTGTCCCAGACCGTATCGTTCGTTACCAGTAACCCTCTCACTGGAGTATCACACTTGCAAGACGGCGGTTTTATCGTTACAATACAAGTACCGGTAGTTAGTCTACTTATAATCCTACCGCAGAGCAGAGTGCTACTGTGCGAGTAACTGTACGGGGGGGGGGAGTACTGTACTTTACACATGCGCTGACCCCTCGCTTACTCACAATAACCTCGTAGATTCCCTCCCCCCCCCCTATATCATTATCGCGGCCGTTACCGAACCAGTTTGGTAATTCACCGAAGATAAATAACAAACAAGAGGGTTTCCCGTCTCGTCCCGTTCGGAGGGTTGGTTCTGGTCTGATCTGGTCCGTTTTTTGTTTTTTGTTTTTATTGTTTTTGTTCCTCTTGCCGAGTGCTTGGGGTTGGCTATTCGTGATTAGATGGATAGAAGGTAGACCATGCCAGTGGCTAGGAAAACTAGACCAAGGGAGGAGAAATTTAAATACCCCCCCCCCCCCCTATTCGGAAACAAGTAATCCTTCCGAAGTTCAATTGTGGTAAAGGGGAGATTTATGGTTTGGTTTTCAGATGAGGGCCCCCCCCGGGGAAAGGGGAAACTCTCGGGGAATATTTTGTAGTGAAGGGGGGGAGAGAGGTTTTAATTTTTATTATTATTCACGATCTTTTGCATAACCGTTCGTCTCTTATAAAGGTGTGTCGATATACTCTTATGATATGTCCCCTATCATAATAGCTCGGAAATTTGAAATAAGGGTACGGCTAGAATATTCTATGTATGATAAGAGGGAATACTTGGAGTAAGGTGAATAGGTCTATTCTTTCTATTTATTATAACTAACTTTCTTTGCAGGGCCCAGTTCCTAGTGTAAGAAGAAGGAGATGGGTGATAGTAGTAAAATACCTAATATTTTGAGAGAGAGTTTTTTTTATATATGCTGATATGTGTATGCTACAATTGTACTATCATACTAGTAATTTATCTAGATAAAAGTCAGACTTGAACCGCTAGTATAACGGAATAGGGTTTAGATCTTAAACTGTATCTCATTTATTCAAGTTTTATCAGAGGATTGATACTAGTTTGACGAGAGCTTGAATTATTATTAGATAACGTTATTAGGTATTATTAAAGAAGAGTAGAAACTGCAATATTATTTGAAAAGCATGCCTGTATAATACTTATCTTCTTGAATTAATACTTGCAGTGTTATTTTCTAAGGAGTATCTAATGCGCCATAACCATCACAAGTATCTTATATTCTGCTTAAATTGCTACAGGTGCCCTGCGATGTAGAGTAAAGCTAGTATGATACCTGTTCTCGCTAGAGTTTCTATGCAGCCTCATCCAGCAAGTCCAAACCCTCTAAACATTTAGCATTACACCCCAAGTCTACCATAATTAAAGCAACAACCCATAATCCCACCCTTCAAGTTAGCACCATTAATTAGCCTCCTTCACTATAATAGCTACAACTACGGTAGTGATACTTTCATTTCCCGAGAGCAACCAACAGCAACAACAGCAACAACAACAACAACAACCCTTCCTTCATAACTCAACCTCTACACCCAACATTTCCGGACTCCTCCCTTCCTTCCTCCCTTCCTTCCGCCCCTCTAGAGATAGATAGCAAGCACAAGTCCCACCTGCCACACAGCCTTAACCGACCTCCACGCAGGACAAGGCAAAAGAACACTGCACCCTAATTACCTTCCTCCACCTTCAGCAGCCAACCCAACCCAACCCAACCCAAACCTAACTTCCAACCCCCCAAAACAAGTAATTCCCCCACCTTCCACTTTTCACTTCACTTCACTCCAGTTCAGTTCAGTTCCACACACATCATGTGCACACTGCATATCATACATAACCAGCCCCCCCGACGTCAGTCAGTCAGTCAGTCAGTCAGTCAGTCAGTCCCAGACAACCTTAACAAATATTGCCTACCGTATCCGGTCTCGCCTCCGCATAGTTTGGACGAGAAGGCATGAAGTACGGTAACCGAGGTGAGTGCGAGTGAGTGAGCGAGCGAGCGAGTGAGCAGGGTATAATATTTACCGGTAACGGGGGGGTGGGTAAGTAAGCAAGCAACTACCCGTGCAATATCATAATTGAACGACGTTTGTGAACACGACCGACCCACCCCACCGAGCGACGCACCAGAGATCTGAACTGGATTTTGGCGGCGGCAGTGTGTGTGTGTGTGTGTGTGTGTGTGTGTGTGTGTTTACGAACTTGGTTCGGTTAGGAGTGTTGTACTCTACGGTACTGGTGCTGGAGGTAGGTCCGGTATGTAGGTAGGTACAGTAGGTAGGTAAGTAGGTAGGTAGGTAAGCCACTCCCCACAAACATCCCCCCCCCACACACACACCCCGACCTCCCTCCTACCCCGGCGGCGGGGAAGTGATATTTCTAGCCGAAGTCTACATAGAGTTATATTATAGGTACACCGCATGTCCATTGTACTCTGCCGGCACCCACCGCTTTTGTGGTGGATTTGTTGCCCACCACAGATGGATGGGTGGGTGGATTGGTGGATCGATAGATACCGTGGGTAGGCAGGTAGGTGGAGTAGGTATCACACATACTTGCACTCGAGTACTCGTACTCGAGTACAGTAAAAACCTGGTGTTGGGAGCTCTCTCTTCCTATATCCGTACTACCGCACAATACACACAGAACGGGAATTCACGCGTCCTTTTTTCCCTTCCCTCCACTCATTCCTGCACTTGCACGCGCAGGATGGAGGGAGTGAGGGAGTGGGTGGGGGTGTACCTCCTTCTCCGGGGGATTTGTGCGGATTAACGATCTACTTTACTGTGCTGCGCTGCGCTGGACTGGATGGACGTGGTTTGCTGACCTTATCGCGATGGCTTTTTTTTATATTACTTTCTTTTGCTCGCCGGGGCAGCGTACCATATGAGTTGATAATCATGGATGTTCTGGGTGGAGGTTGCCGTTCCGCTAGATTACTGTGATTCTTGTTTATCCTATTCCATTGTTTTATTTCGTTGCTTTATTATTACAATGCTGTAAATTTTATGATTGGAGGGGGGAGGCTTGTTTTTCGGCCCGGCTTACATTTGCATTTGAACCTACCATACCGTACCGGTATGTTGCTGACCATCCCTGGTCTTGCATCCCGATGGGCTCTTGCTGTCTCTAACTAGCTATCAATAGGGGAGTGCTGTTGTGTAGGTCATTAGAAGGTCAAGGTCAAGTGAAAAAAGTATATATGGGTAGCAGCGATATGAGGATTCACAATCGTGCAAAAGGCTGCCTCCCAGTCCCTCCCGCCCCCTCAATCTCTCTCTATCTAGCCCATTCCTCTTCGTGCGGTAGCCCTACCATATGATACCGTACCGGTATCATCAGCCAAAAAGAACCACAGTAGAATGAGAATAAGAAATAAAGGAGGGGAAAAAAAGCAACGCCGGAAGTTACGGTAGTGAACTCATGGGTGTGCACAAGTCCCAGTGCTCTTGCACCTACGATATCTCATATACAAAAACTGAATGGGGTTCTCCGAGAAACAGGAAGGAAATTTGTCTATGTGTGGTGGTGGCAGCTTCAAACTTAACTTAGGCCTTTTTTTAGTTTCGATTCGTCCCATATGATAACCGGTAAATGGCACCCTGGCAAGGCCCGAAGGGATCCCAGCGCCCGAGCAACATTCTCTCCGCCCGCCACCAATTGGATGAGATGCCCTTGCGATATTATCATAGTTATGTCGATCATCAAAAAGGAACGAGAGCGAACGGGGAATGAAGGGAGGGGAGGGTGTATCCGTGTTGCTGCTTTCTTTTTTTTCGGGGGGGGGGCTTTGCTTTACTCTCTGTCAACCCAGTATCAACACAAACTGGAAATGCGGGAGAAAGGTAAGCTGTACGGTAGGTTAGTTTTTGGTCGCCGCGCCGGGGAGAAATAATAGAAAAGCTATGGTATCATATCGTACACCAAGCTATTACACATGGCCCGAAAAACTCGTACGAATGACCCGGAGAAGAGGGCTCAATCGGGGATTTCGACGCTAGCATGTCCCCACTAGTTATATAGTGGATAAAGAGATTGAGCTAACATGACCGGAGAAGTGTTTCTGCAGAGAGCAGAGTGCTCGTAATGCCAACTCTCCAAGCTACGGAATTGCGCTGCTCTAGTGGTACTTGTATCTAGCAAGAAGCATCTGAAAAATACGGCCACCGCTGCACAACCACCCACCAGCAAAAAAAAAACCTGCTTCACTCTCATATGCTCCCTGCTAGATACAAGTACGGTATATGTACGGTACCGGTGCTCCTGCGCAGGAAAAAGCTTTTCCGCCAGAGCGCGAAAAATGGGGGGCACAAACCACTTTTGGAAGCTTAAAACCTTAGCCCAGTTCGCACGCCTCTGTCGAACCACACGGGATTGGGCAAACCCCTTCCGACCCTCTGGCGGCGGCGGGCACAAGCATATGATAATTTGTGATATTATATCCTGTGCTGTATGTACGGTACTGATGTAACTGCATCTTACAGTAGAGTACTGCGCCGTGCTTTATCGTGCAATTGTCCGGGAAACAGGAAGTCCAGACGAAGGTGGTCCTAATGGAGAAAGGGGGGCCTGATCAGCGGGGCGGTTCAAAAGGAGAACGCCGTCGCCGACGAGGGTGTCGAATATCCTATGGTAGTTGTTCATTCGAGGGAACCCAAAGACCACCAGGCCATTCACTTGTCCATTGCTGTGCAAGCCCCAGCGGGGAGGATCCTCGAAAGCAACGGCACGGTAGGCCAGACGAAATAGCCATGAGGCGGGCTTTAGTAAGATAGGAATGACATTTTGTGTCTCTGATTATGTGTTTTTTTTGTTTTTTTTTTCCTTCCCCGTCGCGCTATTGCTTTTTTATTCTCATTTTGCCTCCTCCAAGTCCTCTCAAACCCTCTCCTGAATCCTTAGCTCCTCCCACTACCACCACCTTTCTTCCCACACCCATGCTCACCCCATTGTTGAATCTGTTCTTTTTTTTTTCCTTCAGAGTTGCTTTTTCGCTCCGGCTGATCATGCCACCCAGAGCATGACAAAGTACTCGAGTACTGTAGGCGGCGGCAGCGCTGGTGTTAGCGCATGGCCCTTTTTTCCCCACACATGTCGCCATAATTGCTTGGGACGGGAACGGTTTCGGCGACTTGGAGATACGGTACTCGTACGCATAACGCTCTTGACCACTATTCGTAAGAGTACAATACAGTTGCACCTGGCTATAATGAACGCCAAGAATCAGTACTTCGGGCTGCGTTCACCGATTTTTACTATGGGGTGTTCACTATGACAAGTTATTTTTCGGTGTAAATTGACTTTCGTGCTCGCAGGAACTGGTCTGAGACACTAATTCTTGGCGTTCATTATAGCCAGGTGCAACTGTACTTGTATCAGTGACGAGGGTTCCTGTTAGGACAACATGCATATCGATTTTATCGTCGCTCTCCCAAAAGTGAGTGAAAAGCCCTTACAATCCAATGGCGCCCCACTTAGCGGTTTGGCCAAGACAGGTGATTGCCGGATTAGACCTCGCTTCTCTAATCTTCTTTTCTTTCTCGGTAATGTCTATTTTGTTGGTTTTCGGCTATGAAGCGAACTTTGGTAGCGGGACCGGGAATTGGGTTGAAGGGACACTTCTACGTAACCCTCGGTTCGCCAGCCACGTTTTCACGCGCTGCGGAGGTTACATGTCTTCTTTTTTTTTTTGTTGTTGTTCTCTCCTTTCCAACTCGGCTTCTCGTAAATCCCTCTCGTCCACCTCGCCCGCTCCCGTCTGAACTCTCTCCCTACCTTTGGTTATTCGGTCATCTGTAAATAGTCGGGTCTGGTTTTTTTCGCTGTCTATTTTGCCGGCACCTAGCCCACCCATCTATTCACAAATTGGAGTTAACAATAGGTGAAGCGAGCGAATGCCATCCCAAATGTTCTAGACTAGGAGCCGCCATTGTAAAACCCAGTAGAAAAGAGCTCGTCTAGCTGCCTTTTAGAACCTCGCTAATCCCATGAGAACCATGTGACATATATTGTATGCGCGCCTGTTGTAGTAGTTTATGTAGGACGCCGGCAACGATAATACAGCATTACCGGTATGTGGGTCCATCGAGGCCTAAGTCTGAATACCGTACTCTCTGTCAAGCTCGTGTGTAGTTGCGTTTAGTCGGGCATATATTTGCATTATCCATTTTTCTTTTTCCTTTGGGTTTATTCTCTTCCAACGCTAACAGGCGCACAGGAAAACAAAGGAGCTCTCCAGGATCGGTGAGCCCTGCAGCGCCGCAGTACCGTAGAAGACTGTCTAAAGCGCGTCAGACACAATCGAGGCCGGCTGATGGCCGGCCGAAGACTTTCAATCCCACTCGACAAATCTCGGTTGAAACCGTCCTTGCACCAACTCTGTTAGCCCGCTCTCGGCAGGTCATCGAGCTCGGCTACTGGGAGTTGGGAGGCTTGAAACCTTTAGCCAGGGCCACCGGGCCCCCATCTCTTACCCAGCGCAACTGTGCAAGGGACAGCTGCACAACATGGAGATCTATGCGCTTCATCCTGCAATTTGGCAGCATTATACCCGTTTGACATTAAGGCGACCGCTTCATCCCCAATATCACAGCTCCTCCCTATGTTTCTCCTTTCTTGCGGTGCAATGCCGACACCCAACTCCTAGACAGAAGCAGAGAGAAAAGCTCAGAAGAACCAAGCAGAAAAATCAAAATTATAATGATAAGAATTAGCCTATCCGTCAATCACAGGCATCCCTCTGCTCCCCCCCCTCATGCTTTCGCCTACTTGAATGGTCACAAAAGGTCTGTGACCGTTGCACGACGCCGCTGCAGGCATTGAACCACTTCCGCAGAGAGGGCGAAACGTGACTATTTGGCCAGTTCCATCTCACTCAATCCTTCAAACCCCAGACGTTTCGCCAAATCAGATGGGTGTGTTCCGAAAACTTCCTTCCTCGAAGATCCTTTCTCCCCTTCCTTGGATACGATGCCCTTCCCCATATGCTACGCTTTGGATACGCGCACGCATGTTACTCCGCGCGCGCAGGGAAGAACATGGGGAAATATTTCCCCTTCATTTTCCTCACGAAACCTCCGAACCCTGAAGAGTCCTTGCACCTGGTATCCCTTATGTCGTGTCTCAAAATTGTAGCGGTTTTCCCTTCGGCCTACGACTGCCGGTAGTCCACTTTATCCACAGTGTGGATTGTACCAGTACTCGTGTACTCGGCTCAGTCGACGGACTTCAAAGGGAAAAAAGGAAAGAAAAAAGACTATTCGCGACCCGGGACAAACGCAAGAGGGAAAAAAAAGGAAGCTCCACAGGAGCCCCTGGGATACTCCTGGGGACGATGAAGTTTCGGACCATGGATGAAGGCGTGATAGGCTCAAATTCCCGATCTGAGGCGCAGGCGACCCCACAAAAAAGGCCCTCTGCATGCGGTTTGGGGGCTCTATCACAGCCTTTCCCCCGGATCAACTTTGTATTTTGTGGTATTTGTGTTCTATGCCAGCGGCACCGATACATATCTACAATTGATATCTGTTTCACCTCAAACTGTACGATGCTCCGAATGAATGCCGTGGTCGTGGAGGCACGAGTATAACGAGGCCGCATATTAAAATTGATAATCCTTGATTGATTGCTCAATTAAGCCTTCCCTCGGTTCGTCCGTTCTGCTGTGCGAGACCACTCCTTGAACAAATTACATGTAGACATCCTTGGGGGCGCTGAGCGGGAAGGGCTTCCTTGTTGTGTAGGAAGGATTCGGAGCTTTGGAGCTCAAAGCTCAGAGCTTGCGTAGGCCTGACCGATTTTACGTCCCCCGAGAAGCTTTTTTTCTTCTAATCCTCCTCTGTTCGCCCCCGGAGGGAGCACATATCATACTGACTATGCATATCCCCTCCTGCACCTGCCCTTCCCTCCGGGCGATATAGACGGAGTGAGTAGGGGAATCCGAATGCGTACTCAATATCAAACGGATTTCGACCCATCGTGCTTCTCTTTGGCTGGTCCGCTTCCTTCCCGGGATTCGCTGGCAGGGCCTCTCGTGCTAAATAGCAGGTTGGTCTCCAACAGAGAAGGCAGTTTCTTGTTACACGTCTTGCAATTGAGGCGCACCAACGCCGGACAAACTCCGCTCTTCTATCCGATTTCAGAGACTCAGTAGCATCCACTGTAGGGCTGTAGGTTGCCAAATCATCGCACGATTGGGCACCCACATTCATCTCCCGCTGTTGCGTCCTTTCCAATCGGGGAGGACCTCACTAGGTTAGCAATCCCATATTGGATGTGGTGTGGGCACTGTAAGCAATGACCCTTTTTCTCTATTTCGCTCAGGGATCACCCGACTGGAGACGGAGAATTCATTCGACGGTAGCGATGGCTGACGAGAAAAAGCGATCGACCATTCCGGCTGGCTAGTTTCGGATTTCTCGGATTGTTGGTGTCGAAGGAAAAGGTTCTGTGTTATTTTGTTTTTCCCTCCCTCCCCTTTAGTGTCCTTTCCTTTTTGAGGCTTTCTAGCCCTCTATCATGAATTGCACCAGACTAGACTGATGCTTCTCACTTTTTTTCTTTTCTTTTCCCCTTTCCTTTGTTTTTTCTGGGTTTTCTCATCCTCGCCCTTTTTTTTTCTCCTGCCCCCCCTCCCAATCCTGGGTCTCTTTTTTATTTTTATTTTTTACAAACTGAGGTCCTCACCGCTAATCTCTCAAGCCGTCGATCGTTGATTTGCTTTCCCAGCGTTCCTTCCGGCTCCAATAGTAGGCACTGCTTGTGTCATCCCATGTCGCCCGTTGTGTCCTGCTGCTTTTCTGTGCAATGTGCATCCCTCGATCTTCTCTCCCGCCGCAGCTTATGTCTCAGAGCAGCGAACAGTGCGTAGGAGTGAAGTATGTTTTGGATTCCGGTTGACGGTTCATACCTTTCTATCTTCCCTTCCTCACTCTCGGTGGTGATTGATAGAGAAACACGAGCAAGCACACGCGCACACACATCCATATAAATTCCGCAATTCGATAGGTAGTCTACTTGATGTTTTATTTTTGTGGGGGAAACTGCTTGCTGTGAAATCGGAGTAGAAGGAGGGGTAGTGGCAGTGGTGAAAAGGAAAGATCCAGAAGGGGTAGTGGAAAAAAGAAAGGGGTTCCTTTTTTTCTCCCTAGAGGAGGCGGGGGTTATGAGCTGCTGGTAAGGAGGCAGGAGGAGAAATATTTCCGAGACATGAGCAAAAGGGATATGTATGAAGCAGGAAGGGCGGGAGGTAAGTACCATGATGCAATGGGAGTGTGCAAGACAGAACAAAACAGAGGACTGTCTTGCCATCCACCGTGCTGTGTGAGTAGCACTATGAATGCACTGGTATGTCTGTGTCTTGCGCGTCCCTAACTTGGGTTGGGAAAGCTCGTGCGATGGACTCGGTTTATTACGCTACTTTTTGGTCTCCTTCTTTTCGGGCTACTGCCTAAGTTTGCCAGAAGGCACGAAGTAGAGCACGCGGGTGAGGGGTATTAGTATCAGAGGGAATGTGGAGGGAATACAGCAATGTTCGGTGTATATGTGTAGTGGTGCTTCTTTTGGACGGGAATATATCTATGGGGTATGATGGGAGGATAGGAGGAGGAGGAGGAGGAGGAGGAGGAGGAGAGGTCAACAATCGTTCATTGCATATGACAGTTTTAGGTTTAGCGTGAAATGGTGGGCACGCACACGCGGGCAAAATGCCATCCACAAGGCCCCCTAATTCCTACTGGCTCGACCGATTTGCGGGGGCCGCGATAGGCCAGGTTCAGGGTGAAGTCAGTTGAAGTGCAACCGGGGACAAGCGCCGGTTGTCTGCAGAAGCCTGTCAATTAGAGACGACCCAAAAAGCTAAACCCTTTCCGAGGAAGGGTCTTGGGAATAATAAAAAATGATCATCTGTTTTAGTCTGAAATTCTAGCCTGTCCGTTGCTCTGATTTTGACTGTGATGCTGATTGTGCACCGGTACTTTCTTGTCTCCCGTTCCTGCTTCTGATTCTGACCCTGCTGCCATTGGTCCCCCCCCGTTGGTGTTGCACTGGCAAGGTGCTGCTGCTGTTTGGGATGGCCGCCTTCTTTTCCTGCTCCCCTTTTCCGGTCTTTCTTGGTAGAGGGACGGACACCGGTGCAGGTGTCCCTACCAAACTGCTGGGGGAAGTGAGGATGGATGGATGGGAAAAGGTGGAAAAGGAAGTGGAAACAAGGTGAGATATTTGGTTTATTTCGTTCCTGTTTGTTCCCCTTTGCCTCCCTGGTGGCCAGCTTTATTGCCCACTTGCTTGACTGTCTGTTCTACCCACCTATCTACTTGTATCATACCTGCCTGCCTGCATTACCGGCACCCTACAGAATCCTATTCTTTCTCTCCTTCTGTTTCTTTTCTCGCCTCTTTTCTTTTTTCCCTTTTCTTCTTCCTCCTCTTCCCTTTTTTGCCTGTTTCCCCGTTACACCATCACCCATAGCAATTATCATCGACGTTGGATCTCGAATCAGTTGCTTCCTGTTTGGTGCTTTCCTGCGTGTTGCTTGCTACTCGCTGCTGCTGTCCTCGAATCCCGTCCCTCTACCCTCATCCCCTCCATCCGTCATACAACCCCCCCCTGCCTCTGTCCTCCTCGGCTCATCCAGCCCTTCCTCATCTTTCCCTTCCCTCTTCCCTTAATTCGGCCAATCAATTGTCGATCATCCGTCAGACGGCCCTTGAAAGCTGGGCCCACTTTGACCATTGCCCCCAATAACTAGCAGAGCTTGCCAACCATTCAACCGGAAAAGCTACCATAACAGTGTCCAGCTACGCTATCTGGGGTACCACTGGACTGTCAGTTATCCAGTGGGTAGTTTTGGCTGCCATTCGACTGCCCACCCCTCTCCCCCTCTCCCTCTCCCCCTCCCCTCATCTTCCCTTATTCCCATTTCCCTTCATCTGCCCAACTCCTTCCCCCCCACCAACCATTACCACCACCCACTTTCCCTCAATTGTGCTGTATGTAACCTTCCCTCAATCACAACACCCTTCCCGCCCGCGCCTTGTTCCGTTAGTCGTTTCTTAGTGAAGTTTCTGCTCCTTTTGTCGTTGCTTAGTTGCCGTATTTCCCTTCCCTTCCCTTCCCTTCCCTTCACTTTCCCGACTTCTAACACCCTACTTTTGCCTGGTATCATATTGTTCCTCCACGCCTCCCCCCAGCCGGTGCTTTGAGCAATACCGCTATTTCCCGAAACGTTGTATAAATTTTCCTTTCGACTTTTATTCCAGCGGTGACAAAAAAGCAACACGAGACCGGTCCACCCCCCGTCAATTACAATTTACGCGCTATTCATCCGTCCCACACTGCTGGTCTTTTTTTTTTTTTTTTTTTTTTTCACCTTCAGTTTCATTTTATTTTTCAGTCCTGGTTTGCTCCTGCGCTAGGTATGTGTATCGCTCCAGGCTTTCCCAGGCACGGGTGACGGTGCGGAGCGGAGGCGACGTTATATGTATGCTCACATGTTCCTCCCAGACTCTCCACATACTTTCCTCCTTGTTTTTTCGCTACCGACTGAGCCCGCCCGCTGTTACATACATAACGTACATACCAACAGTTGATCGACTTGCAGATTCATGCTAAGACTTGTAACCTTCGCCGCCGCTCAACCGCCCCTGGTTTTCGATTAGCTTTGGAGCAAGCAACTCTTTCGCACACCTTCCCCCATTCAACCCCTCCTCCGCCCCCAGCATTACTACTTCCAGGGAATCAGGTCTCAAGGTTCCCCTTCCATACCTAGGCCCTTTACCTCCAACCTACTACAGCTATATGCAGGTTCCCATGCAATCCTCTCCCCCCCGACGGCCACAGGTATATCCTTCGTTCGGAGAACGTCGATCGATATCGCACGACTTAGCTAGGTTCTCTCTCGACCTGGGTCCGGCCCGCCCTGGAGCCTCCTTAGCTGCTCATACGGTGCCTTATCCTTCACCGCCAATGTCCCATTCTCCTCCCCCTTTGCACCCTCTGTCACCTAAGCAGGATGCTCAGCGGCGACCATCGACTTCGATATCGATACCGCAGGATGTCAGGGGACTACCAGGGCGAGCTCAGGAGCAGCACTCGTATTCCCACCACGACTCTCAGTATTCCCAGCAGCAGCAGCAACAACAGCAACAGCAGCAACATCACCAGGGGCCAGTGAGTGCCACTTCCTCCTCTGCTGACAGCGAGCACTTTCCGACACCTTTTCCATCCATCAACAGCCATGAGGGTTCTCATGCCCATTCGTCACAGCTCCCAGTCACATCCCCTGGGCGAAGGACACCTTTCGTTTCCCCACCATCGTTTCCGCCACCTCAGCTTCCACGGAGGACTAAATCTCATGTTGCATCTGCATGCGTCAACTGTAAGAAGGCACATTTGGCCTGCGATGGTATGTTGCAGCAACTCGATTCAATTAATCTCTATCCCTCTTGAGATTTTTTTTCTCCTTAACTTTTTCATTTTCCTTTGAGAGTTTCCTTTCCTTTTCCTGCCCTTAGTACAAAGGACTGCTATCTGCGGAGATTTTTTCTTCAATTATTCCACCTTTGTGTTTTGTCGTCTCGCAGGCGCAGACTCCGCCATGGGCTTGGACGCTTCGGTCACAAGACGAGAGGGCCATTCGCACCGGAAACGGGGAATCGCGGCGTTCGGTGTTTACCCCATAAGTTCGTCCGATGGTTTCAGGTTTTCCAGGCCGATTTTAGCCAATTACGCGAGAGGATTGCGAATTATTGACTCTGGTCTTTTTCGCTCTTTAATTTCTCTTCGCTTTGTATTGAATATTTGCTTTTTTGTTTGTTTCCGGGAACCACTCTGACTGAACAGAGGAGATGCGCCTTTTCTTCCTGTTTTCCTCGCTTTCCCCCCCTAATCCCCTTTATCATTCCCTCTGTCATTGTGACCCGACCCCAATAATTATCCTGCATTCTCCTTTTGCCTTTCTGTGACCGGCTGGCCGGGAATCATGGGGTGCTGTCGCATGGGAGTGTTTGTGATTGTCTCGGCGATCACGTGACCAGGCTTTAATATTAGCCTGTTCCGCACCCGGCTTCTGATCCCATCATTCCGGTCGGCCGGTTTTTCCAATATTTTGATTGTAGAGTGATATATGATGATGGTGCTAACATACTTGGCTTAGTTCGACGACCTTGTCCTCGGTGTGTTGGTCTTGGTAAACAGGTATATTGAAGACGAAAGAGCCAAAACCCGTGAGTGAGCTAATTGTCTGGTAGGATACCTGTAAAGATGTTCAGCACAAAAAACGTGGGAGACCAAGACTCCGGGACGAAAGGACTCACAGCTTTGAGGTTGGTCAAATGGGTGCACTGCAGTCGCATCGCCCTGAGAACGTGTCTCCCCTTTCTTCACCGACCACACGATCGTTTAGAACAGGCCATCATCGTGTATTAAAATCGCAGCCAACCGACTCACACCGATACAATCGAAGAACATCTCTCACACCTCGCGAAGAAACTTTAGGCCAATCTGGAAGCTATTTTAGCGACAGGCCTCTGCCTAGGTCTCGAGGATTGAACCTGCCATCCCCGGTGCCAAATGCCACGGCATATCTGACAACGGAGCTGGTTGTTGCCAAATCATCGGAGAACGTAAGGGAGCTTCTGGGGTATTCTGAACATGAGCTGAATCGGGTCCGGAGCCTGTATGATATTGTCTTACCGAGCGATAGGGACAAGCTTTATCGTTTATCAAGGAGGATCCAGGAAGAAGTTACCCAAAGGGAACCGAATTACCGGCCACCAGTTTCTCCGGATTCATTGTATTCGGCTATCCAAAGTGTTAACCAAGCAGATATCCCTAGCGCCATCCATGGTTCAAAAGATATACAAGAAAACCTTCACCTCCGCCGTCCTGATGGCCATTTCCTCCGTACACGGATCAAAATAAATCTGGCCAAAACCTCTGTTTTCTTTGTTGTTGTTGTATTTTCGCTAGTGACAGGGATTCCGCCCCCACTCCAATTCAATTCATCACAATCCTCCTTTGGATCCCAATCCCGTGTGTATACGCCGGGTCAACAAATACCCCCGCCACCCCTCACTTCACCGCCATTTTTAGCACCGCAGCAGCGACAATTGCAGGGAGAACCCCAGGGTCCGCAGTCGCCATACCCACTACACCCGAGTGTCGCGCTTTCTTCCCCCATGGATTCACGACCAAGAACGCTGCAGTCAGAATCCACATTCCCGTCATTAGCGCAATATGCGTCTGCCCCGTCGCCCGCTTCTGCGGGGTTCCCTTCTGTGCGTCGGCCTGTTTCGCCTGCGACATCAACTTCCGGTTCGATATATAAGAACGCGGAATTGAAGAATGATCTTCAATTGCCCCCGTTACAATTGAAAGGGATCTCTGAGAATTCTGGTGGAGATGATAAGGCGAGGAATCCATTAAGTGCCTCAAGCGATGGGACTCAGACCAGTAGCACACCAAGGAGGGAGCGGATCGGCGTTCAGGAAATGCTGGAATAGTAGATATTGGTGATATGGTGCGCCACTTGCTGCGGGAATGGGTAGAGCAAGAATTGCGATATTCAAACGTTCAGCATATGAGGCGCCCGGTATCGGCATCCGAGTGACGAGGGTCCTAGAGGGCACTTGAGGGAGTTTGTTTTGCTAGGCGTTGTGTTTCGCATGTGCTTTTTTTCTTTCTTATCCTAGCGGGTTGGTTTCAGAGAGGAGGGTTTACGTAGAGTTGAAAAAAGAGATGCCATTGGAATAGAGGGAGGGGGGGCCTTATGGGTCCAAAAGAAAGAAACACAGCATTGGGATTACAAAAAGAGGGACCAGCTCCCCCCCCTTCTTTCTCTTATCCCTTCTTTCTCTTATCCCTTCCGGGTAGGATATCCCTTGGATTTTCCGCGTCGCACCTGTTCACTGCTGCGGCAAAATTCCCCGATAAAATAATGGATGTATCCGGCGATTCAGAGTTCCTAGCCCATAGTTGGCGGACCTATGGGTGCATCGGTGGGCCTGTGGGACCCTGGGGCCAAAGCGGAATAACAGGAGCGAGAAGGAGGAATCAACGAAAAGATGGGCACGAGTAGGAGGCAGATGTTGGGAATAGGAGTCTTAAAGAGAAGACGAGAGACAGCGAGACAACGAGAGAACAGGAGACTGGATCGAATACCAAAACCACGCAGAGTGCCATCATGCCCTTGCTCATCTCTTCTAACTACGGTGCTATCTATCTGTTCTCTCGTTCCCCAGGATCGGGGTCATCGGTACAGTGTGCGCAGAGAGGAAAAAAATCCCAATTTGACTCACTTTTATGTCTTGCCATGCCCTAATCCTACCGGCATGCGGTCGATTGTCCCCAACTCAATCCGGCCCCATCACTCAATCGTTCCCTCCTGCTTACTTTTTAATATAACATTTTCTATCTATTCCTCTGGCATTTTTGCACTTTCTCCGTCATCTCCAACATTCCTATGCTCAGCCTTTATTTCCTTCCTTCTCTTTTATTTAACCTTTCGCTGTCATTATTCATTCATTCCCCCTAACATATCCACTTCTTCTTTCTCTCGACTTCTCTGTCGGGAATTCGGCGCGCGTGTAACCGAAGAAAAGGAAAGATTGAACAAGGGGAGCTAGGGTGTGACTTTGTTATTACTTTCCTTCCTTTCCCACATTTTCCTTCCGGCTTCCTCTCAAGCTCTGATCGCCTACCCCGACTCTCCGTTCTGTCACAGTGCAGTATCATACTTGCTTCACCCTTTTACCGATAATAACTTATGGTGTGCAGTACTGGATTTGTATTATCATCGATTATCGCGTTTCCTCGCTTGCTCCACTTTTAACTTTCACACTACTGTATGAAGTGCATTTCCTTGCTTCCTTCAAACCTTCCATTCACGCTTCTGTTTCTACCTCCCTCTGAAATTTAGTCCAATTCCTGTATCATGCTTTTTTCTTTTTTCTTTTTCTCCTTCAATATCCCGTTTTGGCTATTCCCCCTTTCTTCTCGGAATTTTTATATACCCTACCTATCTACTTATACAGCGACTTTAGCATAAGCGAGTTGATACTTTTTGTATGTAGCCATTTTATTTTACTTGGTTGGGATGGTTTTGAACCACGAGCATGAGGGAGTACAGGGGGGGGGGGGGTAAGGCTAATTTAGTGTACTATAATTTTTCTACATTTCAACTTCAATCGTCCATTGGGTTGGCTCTGTAAATTGATAAGCTAGTATTTGTACTATTGTAGTAAGTTGAGGTGCGATTAACTTACGGTACTGCACCTCCCCCTTGTTTAAATCATCAACCCTGGCACCAGCACCAGCACCAGCAGCATTGTCGTCATTATCATCGTTGGTGTTACGCTAAGGTATTTTTTTCCTCCGGATCGATCAAGAACCCGGTGCGCCCAATCTAATTACAAGAGCTCGGCAATAATGGCCCGCGCAAGGTCCTTTCGAGCACATACCAGATTACGCGCTAGTCTTGTCTTCTAGCTATGTATGAGCAGGTGGTTGTATGTAGTAGGTATGCATTAATGTTCGGGGATGCCCCTTTTGGGAATTCGTCATTTTTGGGAGAAGGGTGACGGCTTATTGATGTGATACTTGAAGACTTTGAAATGTTCTATGGATTGGTGGAATATAACTTGGGCCTTCCGTCTGGTTGGAGAAGAGGAAAAGGAGAGGAGGAGAAAAGCGGGGGGAAATATGTGTATCGCAAGAAAAGAAAAGAAGATAGAAACAAAGCGGAAGAAAGCGCATCAAAGACATGAATGTAGACCACCAGGAGGAGACATGAAGGGCATTAAGAATTTTGCCCCAAAATGGAAAGAAATAGGAAAGGAGAGAGAGAGCTTCACCCCAATGGCTTGGCCTTCTTCTTCTTCTTTTTCCCTTCACCCTTCTTAAAATCCCTCCAGCTATTAATTCTCTGATCCCTGGTCTCCTCCCAGGCAACCTCATTCTCCCGCTTCCTCTTCCGCGCCTCAACCTCCTCATCCGCCTTCCTCTTCTCCCTCCCTTCCTCAGCCATCTGCGCCTTGACCTGCTTCCTCCTCCTCAACTCGCTCTCAATCAGGACAAACTTGGTCTTCTCCCGCCACTCCACGGCAAATTCATCGCCAGTGAGTTCCGGATTATCCACGGTCCACTTCTTCTCGCGGATGAGTAGCATGCGCGCGTCGGCGATTGCTTCGTCCAGGCGTGTGCGCGCCTTCTCATCCATGAGCACGCCCTGTGCCTTCTTCAGACGGTCGAAAGCATCGGGGGCTTGTGGGTTCTTGGTCTTGTCCGGGTGGATGAGGAGGGATTTGCGGCGGAATTGGAGCTTGATGTCAGATTCTGGGACGCCAGGTTTTAGGTCTAGGATTGCGTAGCTGTTTTCTCTCTCCTGCTTGTTTTAGGATTTATGCGTGCTTTTGGTGGAGGAGGAGGGAAGAGAGGGGGTTCTTACGCATCTAGTTTGAAAGCATTCAGGATTCCTGTTGTGGGCCGTTAGCTATCTCTCTCTTTATTTCTTTCTTCCACCTGCGCATTCTCTTGAATCGAGCGTAGCGAGGGGGGGGGGGGGAGGCGCAAAGTCATGTTTGCGCCTCCCCCCCCTTCCTACGGCGCGGGAGTAGGGAGGAGGGTGGATAATACGAGATATTTCGGCATCCTAATAACGGGTGAGCGCATTAGTCGGTGGCCTCTCATTATCATTATCATTCTTATGCACCTTAAACCTCTTCCATTCTTCTCTTCCCTCACCTTCTCTGGAGAAGGAGGGAAAAAACAGAAAAGGGGGGAATAGAGGGAGGAGGTTGGGCAAAGTCTCACCTTGAGGTAATCGGATGCTTCCCTATCTAGCTCCGCTAGGGTGTCCTTATCGACTGCCGCTTCTCCTTCCGACATGTTGTGATGATAAAAGTTGAGGTTGTGATGGCGGGAGAGTCTGGCCGGGGAAGATAACCGTCGCCCGTTATGTCAGCAGCCCTCAACCCTAACCCTCCTTATCCGTGAAAAGTTCCTGACATGTGCAACCCATGTTCTCAAGCTTGACGCTCACGTATCATAACATAATATTATTATGATACTGTGGATCGTAAGTAAATTTTCACAGATTTCGTAGTAGAATCCCTTAGACTGCGGTGTGCAGATGTAAGAGCGCATCTTATGGTTCGATAGGCTAAAAATCCTATTAGGTTACCGAGCAATATAGAGTTAGATAAAAGCTGGAAGCGATTATTCGTTCGGAGGCGCCGCAGCGATGCTCCGGCCAAACCCTACTAGTATACTATGGCATCTGCAAAGCCATGCTTAAGGGGGGGGGGGGGGGGGGGGGGGGGGGGGGGGGGGGGGGGGGGGGGGGGGGGGGGG
>Ga0307517_10004665_pt1 | contig 21013 bp, 12 predicted proteins | sample 23_EM_MG_FD_194515 | JGI IMG/M metagenome (GOLD analysis project Ga0307517, IMG submission 194515) | Populus trichocarpa ectomycorrhiza microbial communities from riparian zone in the Pacific Northwest, United States - 23_EM | ecosystem: Host-associated > Plants > Roots > Unclassified | place...
AAAGGATATGACCGATTCTTAAATTATCTGACTGATTCTACTCCAACAAGTAGAAAACTGTATCTAACAACTAGTTTATATCCTAAGCCTATAAGTAGCCATTCCCTTGTAAAAAACGATTGTGGAATTCTTTAATTAAAAAAATTTAAGCATACTTCCTCTTAAAAGTAATCTCTAATACATTTATTTCATTTGTAATCATCTAAAAACAAGATTAAGTGTGAATTATTTTTTTCTAAAAAATTTGTGTCATCCGCCCCATTTCCAAATAAAAACAATTAAGGGATCACTCCCCGAGCCTGGCTTCTTTCCAAAGAGTTACAGGAAAAAAAAAATTATCTGACTGATAGCTATACACGGTTAAACCAAGGAGGAGCACAAATTAAAACATGTTGTTGCTTTCTTAATTTCTTGGCGATCCATTCACAAGGATTTTTGTTCCACAAAATATATTTATAAAGCAATAGTTGGCATTCCAATCATAAGCCTACCAGAAAATGAGAAGATGTGATTAAAACATTCTTCATCTGAGTCAATAAAAACCTAATCATATCAAGATTTGCTGATAAGCCAACCACCCCGATGACCGAAAGACTTAGTTTTCTAGAGGATAAAAGATGATCATGTCCATTAGGAAAGACAAGTCTATTAAAATACTTACACCTTACAAAGAATCAGGAAAGTCTGATGGCAAAAGTTGGTGAGACTGAAAGTTTTGTCTATTATCATCATAGTGCCATGATTAAAGAAACGAAGATATCAAATTTGTCACACACCACCATTATTGTCACTGCTTGTGTTGGTGGATATGATAGGATAGGATAGGATAGGATAGGGTTATTACATGTGGTAACTCCATTACATTATTATTTAGAAATATCACAGATCAAGCAGCTTTTGATCTTGTTTTTCTTCACCTTCTAACATAAACTTGGGTGTTAGTAGATTTATATGCTAGATTAACTCAAACCACAGTGGCAGGGGAAGAGGCTTGCATACTGCGACTCCATAATACCTGGTAAAAGGATCCAACTTTTTAGAGGTAGTAGACAGGCACTTTAAAGCAACTTTACTGTTGTTTTTGGTTCAAAAGCTTCAATTTCAAACGAGTCATGCTAACATCACATACAAGAGGACATTACATTATGATCATCTAGTCATTGATTGTCTCAGTCGTTTGTCTACCATCTTCCTTTACAGCACAAGGAATTTAATGACATCTTCGTTTTTTTCTTTCATATTTTATATGTTTTAATATGATACATACCCGGTTTATAATGAACTCCATCCTTTTTATGATTCCAGCTTTAATCATATGCAAATCTCCTTTTATATATGAGCACTCACAACCATAGTTTCCAGAGCTAGTTTAAGGTTTCATCTGAACAAAGGCTCGGATTGTTGGGTTGCTGGGCTAGTTCACCGGATCAAATCGCGTCTCAATTACTTTCTTAACAAAATAACATCATTTTGCTCCTTCTTCTAAATTGTTTTTTAGTGTTGATCCAACTAGGTTTGAACCGAGTTTGACTGGGTTAATTTGCTAAGTTTGATAACGTCAATATCTTTTTAGTTCAAATTCAAACACGACTTGAAATCAGGTTTTCATTCATGGATTTTCCAAATCAATCAACTAAACCAAACCAAATTTAATAAATATACTCGCAACTATAATCATCAACCTAATATCAAGAAATCTTTTGCTGCAGTAATATTTTGAAAAGATGCCAACAAATAATTTCTTTCTCTCTAAGAGACGTTCGAATGAACAGCACATCTTTAGGATTGGAAAACTCCAAAACCATTTTTAAGGAATTCGAGAACTTTATAAATAGCATACATGCAAGTATAGAAACTGATGAATCAACTGGGAGATGAAATTGTGGTGGATTAGAATGATTGATTAATTGTGTCATTAGAGAGTGTAAATAAAAAATTAAGCAAGATTGTTTAGTTTAACAAAACAAAACAAAAAAGCTTACTAAAAATAAAAATATTTCAAGAAAAGTATTAGAGTTTATACATGTTACAACTATAAGCATGCGATAACCTTGTGAACATATATATCATGTCAATCATGATATCAAATACTAACATGTATAAAAGTTTCAACAAGCATACTTAGTGTGCATTCAAAGAAACTTAAGAGATTGAAAAAACTATTATACCATGCATACCGAAGAAAAGGATTAAACAAAAAAAAAATTTACTTGTTGAAACACTTTAAAATTGATGAAGTTTCGTTGTTTTTAAGGATAAATCAAGACTTTATTGCTTATCTCTTGGTGTAATGAATGTTTGCAATAAGTTTCTCAAGATTCCAACAACATTGTCTTAGTTTATATGCATTTCTAAACAAGATATCTGAATCAAATATTATATAACTCAAATATCTTTTAAAAAAGTGAACCTAAACTCTATATTTGGAAGGAAAATCAAAGCATAAAAAAAGAAGAAGAAAAGCACTAAAAATGAGATGAGAAAAAATATATAAAAATTTGAAAAATATTGTCACAAACTCTTCATTCACCTCTTTTTTATAGTGAATTTTGAAAGCTCAAAGGTTAGAGAACTAATTCAAAATTAATTTCCATCATTATTAATACTTGATTAGATATCATAAATCAATAATTAAATATAAACATAGTAGCCATAAATATAAATTTTTTGAGCCGCAAAAACTATTCAGATTTGTATAAGATACTTTTGGAATAGACTATTAACATTCACAAGAAATAATTCTTCATGAAACAGACCAAATTCAAATTTTAGCTAGTAAAAAATAATTTTCTGTAACCCAAAATATTATTTTACTATAAACTCATGCTTAAGCCCAACCCTTATATTGAGTTTAAGCTTAAAACTCATTTTGCATATAATTTCTATTCTCTAAAAATTTGAGTGTTTTTTTTTTACTCAAATCTAACTTTTTAACTTTATTTTATAAATACCAATAAAATTTTGATTCTTTTTTATATAGAATAAAAGCTTTTGGAAAGTTTTATTAAAAGATGTGAATCAAGGTTTGTATATATTAATTTTACTAATTTATTTAAATTATATTAATATTTTATATTAAAAAGCATACATTTAAAGATTAAATTCAAATAAATTTTCAACCTAAAAAATAAATATACTCGATTTTGTTCTCATATGCACATTAATCATATTTTTTAATCAAATTTCGTAAAGAGAAATGAAAATATAATAATCACAGCCTTTCTGAGCACGTAGAGCCAGCAGGCGGTGACCAGCAATAGTTAGGGCAGGGCAGAACGCAGACATAAAAAACAATTCGAACTTTAGCCATTTCCTCAAGGTCTCACTCATCCTTTGAAAGCCAGGGAGGTCACACACAGCACTAACCACAAGTCAGACCCCATAAGCAAACGAAAACCAGCTCAAGAAAACACTGAATATGATATTCTTCTTAATTTCTCCTCTCCATCTCTTTTACTGAACAAAATATGTCAAGATAATAGTAACAGGCTAACAGCCATACCCATTAATCCCATCTTGGAATCCACAGCTCACTTTCCGGGTTATTGGGCTCCGGATCTGCCACCCAATTCACCAACACAGCACTCTTTTTCTCGGGTTTCCCATAAACATCCCCCATATATTCCCTTTGATCGTCTCGATCTCTATGCATTTTCTCTCTCTTTCTCGAAGAACCAACACAAAACAAAGTACAGATATAAGTCTTTTTGCTAAGTTTTATTAGTAGTACTGCTTATACATACCAAGCTAAACAAAGTCTTCTTGCACATATATATTTATTGATAGTAGTAGTATTTTGGTGTCATATATTTGCATGCATGGCAGGAAATCCTCCACCTGAAGGGTTGGGAGATGATTTCCTCGAGCAGATCTTGGCAGCGCAGCCACCTGGTTACGGTGGTGGTGGGGAGGTTATGGGGTCCACTAGCCTGCCCATGATGGGGCTGCAGTTAGGGTCTTGTGCTGGTAATGTTGGATTACTGAGGAGTAATGCTAATAATAACATGGGAATGATGCCTTTAGGGCTGAACTTGGAGCATCATGGGTTTTTAAGGCAACAGCAAGATGATAGTGGTAGTTCCTTAGATACCAACAACAGCAATAATATCAATAACACTCCTCCTTCTATAAAATCTGCTCGAATCTTGGTAAGCTCTATCTTTTTTTCCTCTCTAATTGCTACTGTTATTCTGTTTTTTTTGTCTAAATCCTCTTGTTAATGCTAACTTATTATTTACTCTTTTTTTTTCTTTGTCTATCTTGGTGGTTTTCTAAGTGGACTTGTCTGCTTGTTTGCTTGTACTTTTGAGTTGGTTTTGGTATCTGTTTTTTTGCATTTGTCTTGTCATTTTTCTGGATTTTGTTTTGGTAAGAATAAAGATAACTGTCGCGCGCGCATATATATATATATATGGGATGTGTCAGTTTTGGATTTCTTTGAGTGCATAACATGATGATACTAATAGGTTATTTTGTTTTCCGGTTCAGGAAACATTTTGATTTCTTGCTAAGCTAGTTTGGAAAAACACTGATATAGTTTACTGTGTTTCTCTTCTCTCATTAGATAAAAAACTTGATAATATTACCAACCCATCAAAATTTGGAAAATGGAAACCGGAGACTATGAGGCTCATGACTTTGCTAATGGTAAATTTGGTCCAAAGGCTTGATTTGTAACTATGTAATTGTGGTGGCAGGGGAGAGATTCGGTGCACATGACAAGCTTGTTTCCAACATTTGGACATCTGCAGATTCATTCATCAATCCGGCCTACACCACCTCCTCCTGGACCACCTCAAATTCACCAGGTAAGAAACATGAGTGTTTGGACTAAAACACCTTGCTATTCACCTACATCTGGACAGCTTTTGTTATTCAACCATGTAAAATCTGGACATCTCAGATAGAACTACGTACCTTCTTCATTTTCTCCTTTCTATTTAAATTTGAGACTGAGAAGTACTGCCCTTTTTGATTGGGATAATAATTGTTTTTGGTTGTTAAATTCTTGGTTACTCAAAAATTATATTCAAGACTGGATGGCGTTTCATTTAATTGTTGGACAGTATCATTAGGATGTGATTTTTTTCTTCAAGTGTTCAGAATCTTGTGCTTTTAGGAGAAAGTATCACTGCACTAAATGCTTATTGGTACAATAGTACCTAGCTAGTTGTTTTTTCATCATTTCTAGCGGTAGTCTTTGTCAATATTCAGTGGAAAGATGAGTGTCAGCATGCGCTTGTATAATTGCAGTACTCCTTAGGTAACTTGTGAATGCGTTTCTCTTTTCTTGTTGAGTCTCACCAATAAAAAGAAGAGTACTCCCTCTCAGGAATTGATCCTGGTCAAATGTTCATTATTTCTCAAATTTTCATGCTTCGGCATTTTCTGGGGTCAAAATTAAAAATTCGCTGAATTTCTTATTCGACCCAACTTTCCATTGTCAGCCTTAGTTGAATCGGTTTAATTAATTTGTGCAAGAACATGTCTTGAAAAGTGTTGTGCAACCGTGAATGTGCAGCTAATTAATTTGTACTGATTCTAGCTGAAATCCCTAGACCTGGGAAAAGAATATTTTGAGAGGCCTTGAAGTTCTAGTAATTATGCATGCATTAAAAATGATCAAACCCCAGAGAGAAATATCACATTGTGAATTAGTAGCTGCATGTATCACTTGCAAAGGCAGTCAATGCTGACAGATTTATCGTTTTGCCTGCCTTCTCTTTAAGGAGTACTATATGTTTTACTTGATGGATAATTTTTTCCTTCTTAAACCCCCATCATTGCATTGCATCTAAACATTTACCATCTGTTGTTTAAACTTTTTGCACAGATTAATAGCCATCCAAACCCAGGAGCAGTTTCAGCTGTACCACAACCGCCTGGCATACGGCCAAGGGTGCGAGCAAGACGGGGCCAAGCCACGGATCCACACAGTATTGCTGAGAGGGTATAAACTTGATCTCTATTTGCTCGATATTTCTGTTTATGGAATCTGTATATGAATATTCGTGTGGTTTCTTGGAAAATGTCTCCATATTTAAGTTGCAGAACAAGTAATTCGTTATGCTTAATTTTTTTTCAACATTTCTATAGCTGTTTCTGTATTGGTATAGATCTTTAACCAGTTTTTGATCATATGTTTTCTGGATGCAGCTGCGAAGAGTAAGAATCACGGAGAGGGTGAAGGCGTTGCAAGAATTGGTTCCCACTTGCAACAAGGTTTGCATATACTCGGTGCATTTACACACAGTCAACTGGAGTTCTTCCTGTTCCTCTCCATAAATTTCCAATTATTGAATCTGCAACCAATTAATTCTGGTTCTGCATGTATCTATTGTTGAATCCTTTTTTCTTAACTCATGAAATTAATAGTTCGAATTGCAATGTCGACAACATCAAGGAGTCGGTTTCTTTCCGAAACCACAAGATTAATTTCACCTTAGCAGATCTTTTTGTAGTTCCTAATTTTATTCTATGCTAACATATTCCAAATTCCATGCAGACAGATAGGGCAGCCATGCTTGATGAAATTGTGGACTATGTGAAGTTTCTAAGACTCCAAATCAAGGTATTAGAATCGGAAGGCGCCTTTGCTATCCAAACAGATTTATAATCTAGAGGAGATTGATTATATTCCTATATTATTCAAAATTATCTTTCTGGTATGCATTATTAAAGCATTAACAGGCTCTCACCTTGCTATCCAGAAGGCGACTCTGATTCCAATAAGTCTATAAATTTTCTCGGGAGTTCTTCATATCATGGTGGGGCCATAACCTTTTGACTATCCTAGACATAGTTGAAGACCTTTAAATATTTGTTTAAATGAATTAGTTAAGATGTCGAGCCTGAAGTGGAACTGCCTTTCGTCGGCATCTGCACGCTTGCAATTAAATCATCATTGAATACATGAACTAGAAAGGGACATGAACTGTACTACTGGCATTTCTGTCCTCATTTTTCTTGCACTATTTTTCTTGACCTCAATAATAATACTTCGATTTCATTTGCATGCTCAATCAGGTTCTGAGCATGAGCAGACTAGGTGCAGCAGGCGCTGTGGCTCAGCTTGTAGCCGATGTACCATTGTCATCAGTTCAGGTAGTAGAGTTAGAAGAAATGTTAATTAACACTTCTTTTCTTAAACTTTTTTTTTTTATCATATCTATTAAGTTATGGTTTTGATGAGATTAAGGGAGAGGGCAATGAAGGAGGAGCCAATCAGCAATCTTGGGAAAATTGGTCAAATGATGACACTGAACAAGAAGTAGCTAAGTTAATGGAAGAAGACGTTGGAGCTGCCATGCAATTCCTTCAGTCGAAGGCACTCTGCATCATGCCCATATCACTTGCTTCAGCAATCTTCCGAGCACGCCCACCTAACGCATCAACACTCATCAACACCGAATCGAACACCCCTTCATAAACCTAAGCAAGAAAGTGCATACTTCGTGTGCTCGTCGATCATTCCAGCAGGCATCTGGGTCCCAAATCTTGTTCTTGTCCCATTTTTACATCGACAGTCAGTTCAAGTGTCAACTTCCACTAGTCGACCTTACTGAAAGAAAGAAAAAAATAATTAATTCAGAGAAATTGTACTTCTTTTTTCCTGTTTCGTCAACCTCACGGGCACTTGATGTTATAGCCATGGTTAAGTCAAGGCAGAAACTTTCAAAACCTCCATTAATGTGCTAGTATTATCTATGGTGGGCCGGGGTTAGTGGAAAATGACCAAAATATTAGTGGTAAGAACTCTCTTTTCTTTCTCTTTGCATAGTGGGATGTAGGGCCTTTCAAAAGAGATTGATGGGCATGTGTATTATGTATTTGGAGAAATTTGTATGCAAGTTGAAATAGATAATAGTAGGTTGTCTTCTAAAGTTCTGTAAGAAGCTTCTTTTTGGCAAAAATAATTGCCCGCCTTAGATTGTTTATAGGGTGATTTTGTTTTCTTCTGAAAAAGTAAATAGAGCCCCTTTTCCATCCTCTCTTAAAATTAAAATAAAAAATGGTGCCCCTTTTGCAAATTCTTGCTTCAATGATTATTGAAGGAAGACTTGTTGGAGAGAGACATGATCTCATATAGTTTTTTCCCTTCTTTCTTTTTCCATTGAGGGAATTTTATGGGCCAACTCATAGAGCTTGGAGCTTGGAGCTTGCACCACTCACCAGATGCAAGCTCTCCCTGAAAACTGGGTTCCACAGTAAATGGTTCAAGTCAGCCAGTTATTCAGACGCTCCTGACTGCCCTTGATCTTTTGATCTCCAAAGGTATCCTCACCTCTGACTTGCCCATGTTCTGGATGTTGCATCAGTGTTGCTTAAGACCTTGGAAGGTATGGAAAACAAATAGCACCAAGCTAATTATATGCTCTAGGCTAATAGCCTAAACAATCAAAGAAAAGCAAAGACATGATAAATCCTGTTGGATATGTTTTCCTGCGTTAAGAAGTGGGAAGAAATTGTCAGACAACTCTCAGTTTTGGGCTCAACTGTGCGGCAACGGAAGGGTGTTTGTTTTTTATTCGGAAATAAATTAAAATAATATATTTTTTATTTTTTAAAATTTATTTTTAATATTAATATACCAAACGGTTTGATTGTCTTAGATGTAGTAAGGTTTAGGTTAGATTAAGATTAGTCCAAGGCTGTCCAACTCACCTTTTCTCCTCTGGCTTTCCTTTCTTCCCACATTCGGTTGGGCTAGATTAGGGAGGGTTTGGTTGGGCTGGTTGACCATATGTTGTTTTTTTTCTTGGGCCCATCATGAAGCATGTGTACTTGGAGAATGGACTGATGAGGCTTGCACATCAGGTATTTGAAGAGATGCCCAGTCCAGATGTTGTTTCTTTAAAGATTACAATCGTTGGTTATGCTAAGAAAGGGTTTGGTTTGGAAGCAATGCGATTGTTTCATGAAATGGTGGGTTTAGGCCTTGAACCTGATGAGTTTACTATGTTGGGTTTGCTTGTTTTTTGTGGGCAATTAGGAGATGTGAAGTTTGGTAGGGCTGTTCATGGGTGGATGGAAAGGAGGATGTCTACTATGTCGTCGGATTTGATCCTGGGTTATGCTCTTATGGATATTTATGTCAAGTGCCAGGAGTTGGAGCTTGCTTCGAGAACATTTGGTGCATTAAAGAAGAAGGATGTTGTTTCCTGGAACATGATAATTGCAGGGTGTGCTGAGGTGGGGGAGTTGGAGCAGGCGTGGATGTTTTTTGATCAAATGCCTTGTAGGGATATTGTGTCTTGGAACTCTTTGATTACTGGATATGCCTGCAGGGGTGGTTTTTCAATGGTAAAGGATTTAATCATAGACTTGGTGATGGAGAATGTTATACCCGACACTGTTTCCATGATTAGCTTAGTCTCTGCCGCAGCAGAAACGGGAGCTCTGGATCAAGGGAGGTGGGCACGCGGGTGAGTAATTAGACGCTTTCTTGGGTTCAGCATTGATTGACATGTATCGCAAGCGTGGAGTATTGGAAGGGCTTTTTTTGGTTTTCAAGGAAGTTAATAAAAAGGATGCCCTGTATGGACAACAATGATAACAGGATTTGCTTTCCATGGTTATGGAAGCAAGGTTTTGCAACTATGGAAGATGCAGGAAGATGCAAGTCCAGACAACGTGACTTTTGTTTCTGTTCTTTCAGCTTGTAGCCATAGTGGACTTGCAGATCAAGGGATTAAAATTTTCAGTTCTGTGAAAGACCATGGCATTGAACCAGTAGTCGAGCACTATGGATGTTTGGTAGATCTTTTAGCACGACCAGGGAGGTTGTCTGAGGAAAAAGATATCATTAATCAGATGCTCATGAAACCAAGTCGTTCCATCTGGGGGGGAATACTAAATGCTTGCCAAGTTCAAGAGGATGTGGAAACGGCGGAGATAGCTTCCAGGGAGCCGCTAAATTTAGACCCTGAGGAAGAAGGTGGATACACGTTGCTGTCTAACATAAATGCAGCTAGTGGAAGGTGAAGCTACTCCAAAAAGATTAGGGAGACCATGGAGAATAGAGGAGTGAAGAAGACTGCTGGACACAGCAGTGTGGTTGTGGATGGAGTCGTCCACAATTTTTTATCTCCTCAGACAAGTGCCATCCAGGATGGGTGGACATCAGGCCAATTCTGAACTGTCTGAAAAATGAGATGAAGCTAGGGGATGATTTTACACAAGTACTGGACACATGTTGATAGAGGTTTGATTGTTTAACCTTCTTCAATAACATGAGATGCAGAGATATTTCATCTGTTGTCTGCCGGCTGCTGCATTGGCGTGTCATTCCAAACATGCAGACAATATTCTTTTCCTGCGATGCTCATTCAAATTAAGAGGGCTGATGGAGCGCACGATGAGGCTGTGGTTTACAAACAGCAAGATTAGGATACCAGTCTGGAAGATAGGGGCCAGATCCATCTGTACCTGAACACGAAGTATATTGCTGCACAAGGGGTTCTTAAGAATTAGCTAAATCGGTGACCAGATGAAAATGAGGCTTCCATTTTAAGCAGCTCAGTGAATCTAGATGGATGGAAAAGAGGAAAATGATGGTCATCCTCGGATTAAAGACAGCGTCTTAATGCTCACAAAAGCTTTGATATTTTGAACCAGATGGGAGTGCTGATCTAATGCAGGCACCGTTGCAATTCCTTGGACCTAAAATGGATAGGAAGCTTTCTTTTACATTATATGAGGAATATCACAGCATGACAGCTTCATGTTAAGACATTTGATTTTTCGAAAGAAAATTGAATGGTGTGATTTTTATCAATACATTAATGGATCGGCTTAAGCACAATCATCAAAATCAACAACTCTGGATGGAGAAATGGAACACCAGAGGAAGGAAAAGGAATCCAAGCTCCTGATTCAGCTTGGAAAGATGGAGAAAGATGAAAAAAAATGGAAACAGGTCTTACCATTATCGAAAACTTGATAAGCTATATCAAGCGCATAAATCCTTCTTCCTGTGTGGCCCTTCTCATCCATTCATCTTCATTTCTATCCAAGTACTGGTAAAAAAATCAAGTTGAAAGACACCATTCTTATAAAAATAATACACCAGACACAATGGAGGTATTGAATTGCATGCATCACGCTGGTGAGCCAATCTCGGACACTACTTGGTTTCAAACTCGGTTTAGTTTTATGGAAAAGCAAAGTGGCAGATCTTTAAATGGAGCGACTTCCCTGCCCGCAAGAGATTTATAAAAGTGGGAACATGGACAAGTGTCAACATGTACATAAAAATAATGCCCTCGAACAGTCTGAAAACAATCTTAGACACCTTCGGAATGCCCTTAGAGGGTATACAACAGTCACGAAGTTTGTCTACTCAGCAACTATGATTTCTGTACAGAGGAAAACAGCCGCTACAATACCGGTATCTGCAAAAATAATTTACATCCTAATCATCAGAACACTGGATCAGCTATTTAAACGAGTCAAAAAGTCCTGCACGGTCATCTGTATCTTCAACAGAACTTGTTACCATCATTTGACCTTCTTTCGCATCAATGCAAGGCCCTATCTACTTTCCTCATTCCAGATATTGCAAATAATTCAAAGATTGATGTTGCAAGCAGTAAACCTATCTAATCACGTTGTCCCAGAGCTTGCAGTAACTCCACTGCCATCTCTCAACCCTTGGAGGCACATATGCAGGTTTTTTTGCACACTTTCTGCAACTACTCTCAACCTTCCTTGGGCATCTCCTGTCGAAGATCCATGCACTTCCACAGTTCGAGCCACCCTCTGTTTACTTTTCTCCCAGTCATCAACATGTGACCAGCAAGCTCGGCCGCCGTGGCTTCCTTCCATGCCAAGGAAAGACACATTCATGGTTTCACCAAACAAGTATCTCAACCTCACTGAGACACAGTAGGGTAACCAGGCAGCACCACCCGCAGCATTAATGTGAGGTATGTGAGCAGAATCAAGGACAACAGTCAGTGCAAAATCAACAGAATTATGGGGCCGATCATAATGGATATTGCTTTTTGCAGCAGATGAATTCTCAGCCACATTTAACCCCGTATGATTTTCAAGGCATAATTCAATTCGGGGTTTTTGTCCAGGTGCCATCTCCCCACCTTGTGCCTGAGCCAATCCTTTCTTCCATGCAATTAATTTTAAAAATTCTTTTAAAACTGATATGGGTAGAGTGAGAAAGGTAATGAATGATGCGACACGAGAAGCATCATAGGGCTCTGATGCTACCCGGCGACTGAAATAGTCGCATATTTCTCCAATTTCAGATTGAGTCAGTTCTTCTTGAGCAGCTGCATTATTTTGTTGCTGTTGTTGCTGCTGTTGATGATGAAAGCGCTTGACGCTAAGTACTTGAAGAAGAAGTTGAACTCTGTGGACACTTACAGCAAACACATAGCCCCTGCAGAGAAAAAATAATAATCAGATCATGTAAGAAAATGGACAAACAAGGTCCCAGCACAAAGACACAGCAAATTCATATAGCCCTTCCAGGAGACAAACATACTATGGCCTGGAAATATTTAAAAATACACCACCATTACAGATAACAGCAAACACTGTTATCTGCAGTTTTGCACTGACTTGCAACAAGGAAAAAAGATTCTTGTACTTACCCCACAAAGAAGCGCAAGGCTGGCTGTTCCTGGTCCAAATTCAAGAGCGCACCTTCATTTTCCTTCAAAATTGACCCTAGGATCTCTTTCAAAAGGCCTGGTAATTGAGCAAAAAGCCACAGCACTCCAAGGTATTTAAGAATGCCTCTTAGAACCTTCTTAAGAGCAACAAGAGGAACCCATCCACCTCCATACCCTCCATCATCACCAAGACCGATAATGGCTGTATTCAGCTCTCCTCTAACATGAGCAGGGACACCAACACCTGGGGATCTGCGTATGGGCAATCCTGAGCTTAGGACAGCCAAATTTGATGATCCCGGAACAGCATTTCCAACACGATTCAATGCAGCCACTTGATTTGCTGCCCTGGATGTTGCTGAAGAATTAGGAAGGTTAACTCTATTTCCATTAACACTTGATAGTTGAGAACATGAACTTGGGTTAGGATTGTTAGAATTTCCCAGTCCAACTGTCTGCTGACCACCAGCAAAGCCAGGATCTAATCCATTCAGTTCTTGGGCAACATGCTCCATGATGAAAGGGCGAAACTGTGGACAGGGTAATGATCCTCCAACTGAAGGACCCCCCTTAGGTGGTGTTGCTGGTTGCAACCAAACCTGATCTCCAGCAAAGCAACGCATATCAACTGCAAAATGCTTCCGGTATATAATCCGGATCCAGTAGGGGCCTCGTAGTACAACAGAGACATCAATTGGCAACAGTGAGCTGGGAACAATGCCAGGGCCACCTCGACCAGTAGCAGCTAACATTGCAACATTATGTGGGTTGTGATTCCCAAGAGGTCCAGTACTAGAAGAAACATTGCTTACAGGGCCAGAAGTTGGCTGGCTAATATGATTCACCAAACTGCTGGGCAAGAGTCCCTGGGATTGGATGTACCCTGCCTGTTTTGGCATAGAAGCAAGAGTTGCGGTTGCACCTGGAACAGCTGGAGCAGGACCAGCTCTTGCAGGGCGAGTAGCAGCAGCAAGAGCATGCAGGGGTCCAGCAGTTAGGCGAATGCAATCCAACAGGGATGCAACTTCAGCCCCATTTATAAAATCTTCCAGGAACTAAACAAAACACCAAATTCTAGAGATGTAAGAGCAGCTCACTTAAGTCACAAACACAACATAAAACACAAGATCACAAAACAAAAATAACTAAAACTAGATCCATGATAAAGCTGAACAACAAGGGTTCTATACAGCATCAGAATTTTACCAGGTATATCAAAATATACATTAAGAAAGGAAAATGGTGTTAATCAGTAAAATACATGACTTGTACCATCCAAAACTGTTTTGCCTCTTTAGTGTTAATCAACTACTGACAATAAGCCATCACAAAAAGAATTCAATGGACAAACCGCAAGACCAGCTGACTGCAGAAGAGCACTTCAAAGCAAAATATCATTATGCTAGATATCTGAAGAGAGCTGAAATTTAGTGGTGTGGTGCAGGATAGACAGGACTGCAATCAGACATGAAAAAGAAGAAAAAACAAGGGACTGGATTGCAACCAGATAGTAATTTAACAATTGAGAAGACAGAAACACAGGAAAAAGAAAACGTACAAATCTATGTTGGTTTAAACAAGTGAAAAGATGGGGCAAAAATGATGGTGAATCACATAGAGCACGTGAGCTGCTACACATGAACTTCATGTCATGATGATAAATGCAGGTGACCAAAATAACTTAGTATAAACACATTGATGACAATAACCCAACATAAGCACAGTAAAGATTGAAATAAAAAATGAACACAAACAAAAATAAAATATAACACACCTTAGTATGAGGCCAAAGTTGGTCTGGTAAAACATGCAATGTGCACCCTTCTTTACCCGATTCCCACTCAACAACAAAACGAGCTAGAACACCTGAACCAAAGCTAAACCACAAACTCATCAGTCCAACTGCCTCAATTCTAAATGCCCTCCTCATCTGTTCAAACAACTTATCAGCTCCCTCAGGAGCATTTTTTCCTCCAATGGGCACTTTAAGATCAGAGTTTGCACTGCTTTCCTCTAGTTTCTCATCTGCTCTTACTCCAAGCAGCTTACGCATTCCAAGAGCAAACATTCTAGCATTAGAAAGCCTTTGAATATCTGCCACTAGCTTCTTTATACTATCAGACTCAACAGACTGATAACTCAGGACAACGCCATCTGGATCGTAACGAATATGGGAATCCACATCAGATGCATTCGCAATATGGACCCCAGAACCCCAGGGAGTGCCACTGCTTCCCTTCTGAAGTTCCCACAAATCCCTGAAGTGCTGATCATTTATTTTGACATCCCAATGCATGCTTCCAGGTCTACCAAGCCGCAAGCAAATATGTTGCCATGAATCGCCTCGCGCTAGTGGAAGTCGGAACCATATATTTGAGGATGCACTTCTTAGACCCACTTCTTCAACATATGGAATGTCCATGTCGTCCATCTGGCTAGTTAGTCTAGCATGCTTAATGGAAAGTGAGCAATGTCTAACCATGTGAAGAAGAGCAGAGACGTAAATGTTTGAAGGTGAATTCCCTTTATTTGCTTCCGCAATAAGGTTCCCATAGCTGTATCTCTCATTTTTATAGACCATTTCTGATGATACAAGCATCTGTGAAGAAACCTTCTGAAAGTGAGCTGATTCTGAGGTTCTTCTTCTCTTAGAAAATCCTGCTTTAGCATCTATATCTTGGAGAGATGGAATCATGCTCAACATGTCTAAAACTGTACGCTTTCTTGGATTTTTTTCATGTATGGATACATCATGACTAGAGCCCAGAGATATTGCAGTATCTCCTGCTGTATGGGCTGAAAAAGGTATTTTCTAGTCAAACATGGCTAAAATAGCAGAAGAAAAATAAAAATCGAAAAAGTATCCTGTGAATTTAATAAATGCAGATAAAATTATAGAAGGTATCTTACATACGGAAGTTGTAGCTAATGGGCTTGATCCAGCAACTCTGACCACAGACCCAGCTAGCGAGCTTCTGGCTCCAATAGGTTTCACATTTGATGCTGAAATTCGAGAGCCTGTTGGTCGAGATGGAGATGACAATCGAGAGGGCCTAATCCCAGATAGAGCATCCTTTGATGCATCATTCAGCAGTCTTAGATGATCATCGTCCATTGCGGAATTAGTGCCAACCTCAACCAGATGTTGAGATCTAAGAGAAGACAAATCCTGATCAGATTTTGAAGCTGATAATATTTTCACAGCTGTGGTCCTTCCTAGACCAGAAGATAGTGAACTGAATGAACTGGAATGCACAGGTCCCTTCAGGTTATTTGATGGACACAAGGATCCGTTATAGTGAGAGGCCACACTTGACACTTTTGCAACACTGTTAACTTGTGACCCCTGCATGCCTGCTTCCCACTTAGGAGGAGTTCCAGCTTTAATAGTATGAAGATTCGTCGGAACAGAGCCAAAATGAGAAGCAGGAGATGCATTGAATGAGGTAACATTCTGAAGTGGGAATGAAGGTGCAGATGCCCCTTTCTCAAGTTCAAATACTTCATCAACAACGGATGAAAAACTTGATGGAGGACATCCTGCAATTGGCATGGGACCATCTAGACGGAATTCAGATAGAAGACCATGTTCGGACATCTGGTTATAAGGAGAGGCATTAGGCAAAAGGCAATTCAATTTTCCCAGGTCAACGATACTCAGATCATCTTCAAGCATCTGCATCTGGTTAACGTCGATCTTCTTCATGCGCATTACAGCAGTTGAGTCACTAGAAGAATGAACTTTTCCAGATGGATCTGGTTGTGTCTCCAGCAACTTAAACAGAGGTTTGAAATCCTTATCAAGTTGTGCCAACAGAAAATACAAATTCCCACAGTCTGGGAACCCCATTAGCAGCATAGTTGAACCATTCAAAAGGTTTTTAGGTACTTTCACTGCAGCAAAACCATGTTCATATACCTGCAAAATTCATATCCTATGTTTTAGTGACTTTTACCCATGAATGCCTAGGCGAAATTCAAAATTCAGAGCCATTTAATCAGATCTAATAACATTCATTTTTTTTCTCAAAATTAAAAGTTACCTCGAGACCTAAGAACCTGCCAATAGATGCAAATAAGTGCAAGATACTTTTGCTCCTCAAACTAATGAAAACTTCAGCTGCAGTTATGCTTCCTTGATTTAAAGCTTCTTCAAAATCTATCAGCACTGAAGGTGTAATTATATTTTGGGATGATCGGAGGAGAAAACGGCCATTCCTGCAAGTAAAAAAATGAAACTCAGACAATGTAGAAAATGTGAGAAATGCATCCCCTAACAGGCATTAAATGTAATAGAACAGGGCCTTATTGTGTACGGTTTCTACTATGCAACAAAGAAGTTTGTTATACACGAGGATGGACAGCTTATTCAAGAGTTTTTCTAGCATATCAATACCAGCAGTCTAAATTGCCCTTCTTTATGCATATGCATACTAGATGATGACTATTTATCCTTTAAAAGAAAGAAAAAAGAAAATTGAAAGTTATAAAATCCTTATTATGCCCCTGTTTTAGCTTTTCCACACACAAAGGAAGAATTAGACAACCCAGAAGTAGACATGCAGATGAAATAAAAATCGTTCCATATGCATGGGTCAAGGGAAGACACCTTATATTTATTCCAAGGGTAAAAAACGATGATCCATAGGCACGAACATGCAGTACTTCCTGCCCCTCTTGATCCCCACCATCAGACTTAGTTTCTTTCTGCATATAGAATTCAATAAAGGGAAAAGAATAATTCAGGAATGATATGCCTTTAAGATCATAGATACAAAAAAATAAATGCACCAAACAAAAAGGTAATTATCCTCCATGAAGACAGTCTTAAACACACCAGAGGAACTAAGGCTCCTTCACTATTTATGCACCACAAGTTTCTTGATTTGAGAATTTCTAAAAGCTCAAGCAAAATGTGTTGAAAAATCCATATTAAATGAAAACCAACCTTTTTATGGTCAGCATCAGGTTCATCCATGTGGAACTGAAGAAAAACATCACCTGCAGCACGGCAGATCTGAACATTTTTTCCCAGCTCTTTCTGAATTTCAAGCAAACGAGTATATCTATTACAACATATTGCTCTGAGAAGCAACTTCTCAACATCGATGCAGCTCTGGTCAAGGGAGAATTCCGCCCCCCTTCCATTTAGAGGATCTATAACAAAAGTGCTATGAATACATTTTATCTGTAGATCGGGTCCTGGTTCAATTTTTATAAATGGGCAAATCCCCGAGTCGGATGTGCCAGAGTTTTTATCCAAATCTAACCAATATATAATTTTCAAACCTGGTGTTCGTAAACCAGCTGAATCAACTTCTCCATCTTGATTTAGCTGAGTGGCATTACTACTACTGCTATCAGATATGAGCTCAAACCGAATTACATCTTTCCATCTTCCTTGACGGAGTGCTTGTACTTGCCTTAGAACAGTATCCATAACTAATGCAACACAAAGCTCATGAAGAACTGAATATAGAATCGTAAATGGATTCTCTGCTGCAGCCATTCTGCGCTCCAAATCATCTCCCAGAACATGCCGTCGCAATTCTTCCAATTTCACAGATCCACTTCTCTCACCAACAAGCAATTCCATATGTAGTATCCTCCACATTGAAAGGTGCCCTCGGTAGCCAAGAGTAACTAAAACTTTAAATTCTCCATCCACACGAAGCAATGCAGTACCATCAGACACTTTCACCTTGGAAATTTCCTTTGGTAATGAAACTTCAAGTAACTTAGATTGCACAAGTGTGTCCAACTTTCTCAAAGCTGGCTTCTGCTGAACCTCAGTTAATTTTCCCTGGATACCCACATCTTCTATACATTTTGGTAAACGCTCATAAGATCCAGTTAGGAGTACTTCTATAGCAGATGGAACATCATAGCTAGGAGCACGAGCCTGCTGTAGCCCCTCGTGCATGAAAAATAAAGAATCTGCGGTTTGGATAAAACAAGTATCATGACTTGACAAGGTTGACTGAAGTTGCTGACAATATTGTATCAACGGAACCTGCAAAGCAAAAGTTGAGTTAAAAATCAGTATTATTTGAACATTAAAGTGGCCTTCCATTCCATAACTTACACAAGAATCCAAAGCATAAAATTACCTTTAACACATTATATTTTAACAAAATTAAGACTTTTTAAATTTCAAATGCTTGGGAAATACTTGAGGTCCGACATGTGTTCTTGAGCTATTGTAGAATATTGAGTTTTGATGATGAAGTTAATGACTTGGGAAGTTGGAAGTTTTTTCACTAGTTTATTTTGTCCTTGTACATAAAAGGTTGCCACCTTCTAAACTTCAAATGTTCATAATGCTTTCACATAAGATTGTACACGAGGACTATGGACAGAAGCAGATGCCTATTCTACAATTTTGTCCTATTCATCTCGACCAACAAACCATAACTGCAATAACCCACCATGTATACAAAGGTTTGTTGGTTTCTAATCTCATGAGATAATAAAGATTCAAAACCATCAATACCTTTTCCTACTGAAATCTGGGGCCTTAGTTAATGGCACAACATGAATGTATTGACTATAGACACAGCACATGCTTTGGAAATTTTCAAACCCAAAATACTTTCAGAAGGCTAAATAAACCCCTCAAATAAAATTTCAGCACATATCTTAAAACTAATGTTCATAGTGCTTGAGCACTGATGCTGATCTATCTCATTCAACTCTCTAGCACTATTAATATAATTGGATTTAAATCTAGGCTGGCTCTTTGATAATGTTAGCAACGTTCATCAGGAAAATAACACAATCTACCAACAGATAAATATCATAATTTTTTTTGCTTCTTGACTACACAAGCTACTGGAAACAATAAACTCCCATACGTTACCTCCTCCATTATGTTTACTTTTGCAAGGATGTTCATATTTTTTTTCTAATTGCACACAACATTGACTTACATTTAGAGAGGGGGGCATGAGATTTTTTTCCACCGACTATTGAGTCAAAAACAAAGCAAATTTATAGTATCTCCTCCCGAGTTCAAAACTTTGGAGGAAAATTTTAATTCAAATGACTGCGAATGAAGATATATCTGATTTCATCTTTTATAAGGAACGCTAATATAATTCCTGGAATGCAGTTAGCAATCTACCAAATTTCCTAGCATTTCCAACAAATCAAGTCCCAAGAAAAAGCTTGAGAATTTCTTCCCAGTTCTACATTTCAAATAAATCCTAAACTCACCAAAACAACCTATAACAAATTAAAAAATCAAACTAACAAACCAAACTTGCACACTCTTTTATCCAATTAGTCACCCAACCAATGACTTGCCTGTAGCCACAAATTTCCAATTTAAAAAAAAATCAAAATCACCCAAATGAGCCAAATACTCCAGAGACTAGCATTCCCAAACTAAACTAGCAATCTTTTAACAATAGCCACAAAAATTCAATCCTTCATTCCTTACAGCCACAATTTTTTAACACATAAAAATCTCAACAAACCCTAAATTCAAAAGTATTCAAGTCTAGAGCAAAAACCCAAAATTTCCTTCTTCAACCAATCAAAAAATAAAAAATTCTTATTGACCTGTTGGCACCATTTAGCAAGGACAATGAGTCTAAGCATACGCTGTTGAGTGTGAATCAAATTAACTCTTTAACACAAAAACCCAACCAATCAAAAAAAAAACTTCCTGACCTGTTGGCACCATTTAGCAAGGACATTGAGTCTAAGCATACGCTGTTGAGTGTGAACCAAGTACTTCAAAAGACTAATCTTCTTGTCAGAATCAGATTGTTGGGTGGATTTGGATTTGTCCACCAATTCTTTCAGAGAAAGAAACGAATCCTCAGCAGCTCGACTCACGAGAGTCGAGAATTCCACAGTTTGTTGCCCTAACTCAGCCATTCCAGGTCTTCAAGAGTTAGGGCTTTATTCTTCTTTTGGTTTATTACTGGATCTGCGTATTACTATTACTGTTGTGAAGGCATAATGGAAGAAGCTAGGGTTTTTGGAGACAGAAACAGAAAAAACAGGTTTTGTTTTCTTTTTCTTTTGTGTTCTGTGTTTTTTTTAAGGTTCTCTCTCAGATTATTGGAGTCTGAAGGAAATTCGAGGCCTTTTCTCGGCTCTCCCCTCTTCTTTTTTTCCTTTCTTTTATAGAAGAATAGAGAGAAGAGAGAAGCGTTAGCTTGCTAATTTGCTTGCTATTTATGATGATTAGAAGCTTTTTGGGCGTTGCGGCCCGCTCCATTTTTTCTAATATTATGTTTTTAGGAGCATGGAAGTAATGGATTTAAAATAATATATTTTTTATTTTTTAAAATTTATTTTTTATATTAATATATTAAAACAATTTAAAAAAATAAAAAAATAATTTAATTTTCATATTAATATATTAAAAT
>Ga0307517_10004666_pt1 | contig 21011 bp, 17 predicted proteins | sample 23_EM_MG_FD_194515 | JGI IMG/M metagenome (GOLD analysis project Ga0307517, IMG submission 194515) | Populus trichocarpa ectomycorrhiza microbial communities from riparian zone in the Pacific Northwest, United States - 23_EM | ecosystem: Host-associated > Plants > Roots > Unclassified | place...
GGTGCCCGACGGTACCTAAAACCGTTGCGTCTACCAATTCCGCCATAGCCGCGTAGGCCGGGGGTCTATCGCGAGGCTGGCGGTCTCAGCAAGGCGTCTTCGCGCCCGCGCGCCCGGGGCTGCGCCTTTGGACTTGGAGGCGCGTCACCCGCATGACATAACGCCCGACCGTCGCCGAGCCCCTCGGCGCGGATCATTTTCACTCCAAAGGCGGCCGCAACGCGCTCGTTGGCGCAGCGACCGGAAGTTCAAGAATGTCGATGCAGATCGTTGAAAAGTCTGGCGAAGGCCTGAGCCGCGTCTATGGCGTGACCGTCCCTATGGCGGACCTCAACTCCAAGCTGGAGGCGCGGATCGCCGAGGTCACGCCCACCCTCAACATCAAGGGATTCCGTCCCGGCAAGGTGCCGACCGCCCATGTGCGCCGCCTCTACGGCAAGGCGCTGATGAGCGAAGTGGTCGAGCAGGCGCTGTCGGAATCCACCAAGAAGGTGCTGGACGACAACAAGCTGCGTCCCGCCGGCGACCCCGACCTGACGCCGGAAGGCGACATGAACGCGGTGATGGACGGCAAGGCCGACCTGGGCTTCCAGATCGCCATCGACGTGATGCCGGACTTCGAGCCGGTGGACCCCGCGACGCTGTCCCTGAAGCGCCCGGTCTATGAGCCCACCAAGGCCGAGGTCGACGAGGCGGTCGACGAGCTGGCCAAGCAGAACCGCACCTACGAGACCAGGACCGGCAAGACCGTGAAGGCCAAGGACGGCGACATGGTCGTCATCGACTTCCTGGGCAAGGTGGACGGCGTGGCCTTCGAAGGCGGGGCGGCCACCGACGCCGAGCTGGTGCTGGGTTCTGGCCAGTTCATCCCGGGCTTCGAGTCCCAGCTGGTCGGCGCCAAACCGGGCGACGACGTCGAGGTGAAGGTGACCTTCCCGGCCGAGTACCAGGCCGAAACCCTGAAGGGCAAGGACGCGGTCTTCGACGTGAAGGTCAAGGAGGTCAAGGGCCCGGTCGACGCGCCCGCCGACGACGCCTTCGCCGAGAAGCTGGGGGTCGAGACCCTCGAGAAGCTGCGCGAACTCCTGAAGACCAACCTTGAGCAGCAGTATGCCGGGGCCAGCCGCTTCAAGCTGAAGCGCGCATTGCTGGACCAGCTCGACACCAAGCACGACTTCCCGCTGCCGCCGAAGATGGTCGAGGCCGAGTTCGCCTCCATCTGGCAACAGGTGCAGCAGGACAAGGCGCAGGGCGGCCTGCCGCCGGAAGACGCCGACAAGACCGACGACCAGCTGCAGAGCGAGTACCGCAAGATCGCCGAGCGCCGCGTGCGCCTGGGCCTGGTGCTGGCTGAGATCGGCCGGGCCAACAACGTCCAGGTCACCGACGCCGAGGTGAACGACGCCATGCTGACCGAGGCCCGCAAGTACGGCGCCCAGGCCCAGCAGGTCTATGACCTGTTCCGCCAGAACCCCAACGCCCAGGCCCAGCTCCGCGCGCCGATCTTCGAAGACAAGGTCGTCGACCTGATCGTCGAAAAGGCCAAGGTGAAGGACCAGAAGGTCACCAAGGACGACCTCCTGAAGGACGACGAGCTGCCGGAAGGCTACGGGGACTAGCGTCCAACCAAACACCGCTCATCCCCGCGAAGGCGGGGACCCAGGTGTTTTTGTATTTCTGAGCTCGCGAACCCGATGCGTCGCCGGCCAAGGCTCGGCCACGAAAAAAGCCTGGGTCCCCGCCTTCGCGGGGATGAGCGGGATTGGGTGCGGCCTTCTACAGCCCGCGCAGGTTCTGCAGCAGTTCCGCGTTCTCGAGGCGGGCGCGGCGATCATTGATTTCCTGGAACAGGCTCGCCGGGCCGAGTTCCTCGTCGAGCGGGCGGTCGGACCGCAGGGTCGAGGCGAAAAGCTGGGACTCAGGCACAGGCACGACGTCGCTAGGATCGTTCATGGCTTCGTTCTCCCGACCCCTGGCAGGGGCTTCCCGCGGTTAAGGTATCATTCACCTTTGCGATTGCGCGCCAGAATTCCTGCGCCGGCCGTCACGTTCGCTTGAGGCGCGAGAATCGCGGTTCGGGGAGGTTTCCGCCAAAAATCGCCACCGAACCTGCAGAAATCCCTGATCGCCGATCAGAAACCGGGTTGGCTTCATCGGCGAACGCGGCCTAACCTGATGACGAACGCCGCGCCGTGGCGGCTCTGCCTGCTCTGCCGCTACCAGAGTTCGCCTTGCCGCCGCGGGATTAGAGCGTCGCGGAAGGAAATGGGTTTTGCAACGTACGAGTGCGTGGACTCCCGACTACTTTCATAAGGTTGTGGATTGCCAGTGGGCGTGCCCGGCGCACACCCCGGTTCCGGAATACATCCGCCTGATCGCGGAGGGCCGCTATTCCGACGCCTATATGGTGAACTGGAAGTCGAACGTCTTCCCCGGAATCCTGGGCCGCACCTGCGACCGCCCCTGCGAGCCGGCCTGCCGCCGCGGTCGGGTCGAGGAAAAGCCCGTCGCCATCTGCCGGCTGAAGCGGGTCGCGGCCGACAACAAGGACGACATCACCGGAATGCTGCCGCTGCCGGCGGCCCGGACCAACGGCAAGCGCGTGGCGCTGATCGGCGCGGGGCCGGCCTCGCTGACTGTGGCCCGCGACCTGGCCCCGCTGGGCTACGAGGTCACGATCTACGACGCCGACGCCAAGGCCGGCGGCATGATCCGCAGCCAGATCCCGCGCTTCCGCCTGCCGGAAACAGTCATCGACGAGGAAGTGGGGTATATCACCGGCCTCGGCATGACGCTGCGGCTGAACCAGCGGGTAGACAGCCTGAAGGCGGTGATCGACGAGGGCTATGACGCGGTCTTCGTCGGCACCGGCGCGCCGCGCGGCCGCGACCTCGACCTGCCGGGCCGCGACGAGGCGCGCGCCAACATCCACATCGGCATCGACTGGCTCTCCTCGGTCTCGTTCGAGCACGTCGACAAGATCGGCAAGCGGGTGATCGTGCTGGGCGGCGGCAATACCGCCATGGACTGCTGCCGCACCTCGCGCCGCCTCGGCGGCGAGGACGTCAAGGTGATCGTCCGCTCCGGGTTCGAGGAGATGAAGGCCAGCCCCTGGGAGAAGGAAGACGCGATCCACGAGGACATCCCGATCCTCAACTTCCGCGTCCCCAAGGAATTCACCCACGAGAGCGGCAAGCTCACCGGCGTGCTTTTCGAGGTGGTCGAGGCGGTGTTCGACGACAAGGGCCGCCGCAAGCTGGTTCCGGCCGGCGTCCCTGACGAGCACTACGAGTGCGACGACGTGCTGGTGGCCGTCGGCCAGGAGAACGCCTTCCCCTGGATGGAACGCGACATCGGCATGGACTTCGACGAATGGGACATGCCGAAGGTCAATCCGCTGACCATGCAATCGACCATCCCTAGCGTCTTCTTCGGGGGCGACGCGGCGTTCGGGCCCAAGAACATCATCTGGGCGGTGGCGCACGGCCACGACGCGGCCGTCTCGATCGACAAATATTGCCAGGGCCAGGACGTCGCGGTCCGCCCGCCGCCGGACTTCTCCCTGGTCAGCCAGAAGATGGGCATCCACGAGTGGAGCTACGACAACGACATTGCCAACGACCGCCGCTACACGGTGCCGCTGCGCGACAAGGCCGTGGCGCTCAAGGACGTGCGGATGGAGGTCGAACTGGGGTTCGACAAGGCCACCGGCTACCTGGAGGCCGAGCGCTGCCTGAACTGCGACGTCCAGACGGTGTTCGCCGACAACCTCTGCATCGAGTGCGACGCCTGCGTGGATATCTGCCCGGTGGACTGCATCACCTTCACGCCGGAAAGCGAGGAGGCGGACCTGCGCACGCGCCTTAAGGCCCCATCCACGAACCTGGAACAGGATCTCTACGTCTCCGGATCGCTCGCCACGGGCCGGATCATGGTCAAGGACGAGGACGTCTGCCTGCACTGCGGGCTCTGCGCCGAGCGATGTCCGACAGGCGCCTGGGACATGCAGCGCTTCACCCTGGAAATCACGCATGCGGGGGCGGCATGCCAATCCAGGTGAGTTCTGGCGCAGTGATCAACGACTTCGTCGTCAAGTTCGCCAATGTGAACGGCTCGGGTTCGGCCAGCGCCAACAGCATGTTCGCCAAGTCGATCCTGCGCTGCGGGGTGCCAGTGGCGGCGCGCAACATCTTCCCGTCCAACATCCAGGGCCTGCCGACCTGGTTCGAGGTGCGGGTGACCGAGGCGGGGCACCTGGGCCGGCGCGGCGGGGTCGACCTGATGGTCGCCATGAACCCGCAGACCTGGGACCGCGACGTGGGCGAGATCGAGCCCGGCGGCTACCTCTTCTACGACTCGACCAAGCCCCTGCCGCCAACCAAGTTCCGTGACGACGTCACCATCGTCGGCGTGCCGCTGACGGCCATGTGCAACGACAAATATGTGCTGCCCCGGGAGCGCCAGCTCTTCAAGAACATCGTCTATGTGGGTGCGCTGGCCGCGCTGCTGGGCATCGACCCGGCGGTGATCGAGCAGCTGCTGGCCGAGCAGTTCGAGGGCCGCGCCAAGCTGATCGCCGCCAACGTCGAGGCCCTGCACATGGGCGTCGACTATGTGAAGCAGAACCTGGAGCCGCTGCGCCTGCAGGTGCGCAAGGCCGACAAGGTGGGCGACCGGATCTTCGTGGAGGGAAATGCGGCCGCCGCGCTCGGCGCCGTCTATGGCGGGGCGACCGTCTGCGCCTGGTACCCGATCACGCCCTCGACCTCTCTGGCCGAGGCCTTCACCGGCTACTGCGAGGACCTGCGCAACGATCCGGAGACCGGCAAGGCGCGCTACGCCATCGTCCAGGCCGAGGACGAGATCGCCTCGATCGGCATCGTGGTGGGCGCCGGCTGGAACGGCTGCCGCGCCTTCACCGCCACCTCCGGCCCCGGCGTCTCGCTGATGACCGAGTTCATCGGGCTTTCCTATTTCGCGGAGATCCCGGCGGTGATCTTCGACGTGCAGCGGGGCGGGCCGTCCACCGGCATGCCGACCCGCACCCAGCAGGCCGACCTGATCGGGGCGGCCTATGCCGGCCACGGCGACACCAAGCATCCGCTGCTGCTGCCGGCCGATCCGGGTGAATGTTTCGAGATGGGGGCGCTGGCCTTCGACCTGGCCGACCGGCTGCAGACCACGGTCTTCGTCATGCTCGACCTCGATATCGGCATGAACGAGTGGCTCACCAAGCCCTTCATCTGGGACGACGCGCGCAAGCTCGATCGCGGCAAGGTGCTGAGCCACGACGATCTCGAGGCCGGCATGGAATTCGGCCGCTACCTGGACGTGGACGGCGACGGCATCCCCTATCGGACCTATCCGGGCGCGCACCCGACCAAGGGCGGCTATTTCACCCGCGGCACCTCGCGCAATCCCTACGCCCGCTACTCGGAAGAGGGCGCGGTCTATGTCGACAACATGCAGCGGCTGCTCAGGAAATTCGAGAACGCCAAGGCGATGATGCCGGCGCCGATCCGCCGCGACGCCAGGCGCAAGACCGGTGACGGAGTGATCTATTTCGGCTCCACCACGCCCGCCATGCACGAGGCGCTGGACGCCCTGGAAGCGCAGGGCCGGCATCTGGACGCCATGCGGGTGCGCGGCTTCCCCTTCGCCAAGGAGGTCGACGAGTTCATCGCCGCCCACGAGCGGGTCTATGTGGTCGAGCAGAACCGCGACGGCCAGCTGCGCTCCATGCTGGTCAACGAAGGCGAGATCGATCCCGCCAAGCTGATCCCGGTGCTGCACTACGACGGGACGCCGATCACCGCCCGCTTCATCGCCGGCAAGATCGGCCAGCTGATGGCCGTGGGCCAGATCGAGGCCGCGGAATGACCTATATCCTCAAGCCCCAGCTGCATCACCCGAAGCTGGCGACCAACAACCTGGGCTACACGCGCCGCGACTACGAGGGTTCGGTCTCGACACTCTGCGCCGGCTGCGGCCACGACTCGATCTCGGCGGCGATCATCCAGGCCTGTTTCGAACTGGAGCTGCCGCCGCACCGCATCGCCAAGCTCTCCGGCATCGGCTGTTCGTCGAAGACGCCCGACTACTTCCTGGGCAACTCCCACGGCTTCAACACCGTACACGGACGGATGCCCTCCGTGCTCACCGGCGCCAACCTCGCCAACAAGGATCTGATCTACCTGGGCGTCTCCGGGGATGGGGATTCGGCCTCCATCGGCCTTGGCCAGTTCGCCCATGCCATCCGGCGCGGCGTCAACATGCTCTACATCGTCGAGAACAACGGGGTTTACGGTCTGACCAAGGGCCAGTTCTCCGCGACCTCGGACAAGGGCTCGAAGTCCAAACGCGGCGTGGTCAACCACGACGCCGGCATCGACCTGGTGGGCATGGCGCTGCAGCTGGGGGCCACCTTCGTCGGCCGCTCGTTCTCCGGCGACAAGGACCAGCTGGTCCCGCTGATCAAGGCAGGGCTGGCGCACAAGGGTGCGGCCTTCATCGACGTCATTTCCCCCTGCGTGCAGTTCAACAACCACGTCGGCTCCACCAAGAGCTTCGACTATGTGCGCGAGCACAACGAGGCGGTGAACCGGATGGACGTGATTCCCGCCCGCTCGCCCATCGCCGTCAGCTATCCGCCCGGAGAGACGGTGACGGTGGCCCAGCACGACGGCTCGATCCTCAGCCTCCACAAGCTGGCCGAGCTCTACAACCCCAACAACCGCGCCCAGGCGCTGGGCTACCTGCAGGCGCGGCAGGCGAGGGGGCAGGTGGTCACCGGGCTGCTCTACATCGACCCCAAGGCCGGCGACCTGCACGACAGCCTGGAGACGGTGGACACGCCGCTGAACCAGCTCAACGAGGCGGAGCTGGTGCCGGGATCTGCCGCGCTTGAAAAGCTGAACGCGGCGCTGCGATAATTTTCCCTCCCCTTTATGGGGAGGGTCTAGGTGTGTGGTCCCGGGATGAGCTGGTGCGGGTTGATCTTGAAGATTGACGGGTCCTTGGTCCAGGCCTCGCAGATGACTTGGTAGGGCGTTCGCCACCGCAGGGCCTTCAAGTGCTTGGCGAAGTTGTAGGCGGTGACGAAGGCCAGGACATGGGCTTTGAGGCTTTCGAGGTCGTCGTAGTGATAGGTTTTGATCGTGGCGTCCTTGACGGTGCGGTTCATCCGTTCGGCCTGGCCGTTGGTCCACGGGTGGTAGGGTTTGGTCAGCCGGTGCTCGATGCCGTTGGCGATGCAGACGCGGTCGAAGATGTGCGGGCCGAGGAAACGGCGGCTGGGACCGTCGCGGTTCTTGGGCAGGTCGGCGAAGGCCATGCCGTTGTCGGTGAGCACGGTATGGATTTTGTAGGGGAAGACCTCGACCACGTTCCGCAGGAAGGCCGAGCCCTCCATCTTGCCGGCGCTGTCGTGGAACTCGACGTAGGTGAACTTCGAGACTCGGTCGATGGCCAGGAACATGATCAGCTTGCCGTCGGCGTGGCGCAGCTCGCAGCTGTCGATGTGGACGTAGCCGATCTCGTAGGTCTTGAAGCGCTTGCGCTTGTCCGTGGCCTCCTCGACCGGCAGCCGGGAGATGCCGTGGCGCTGGAGGCAGCGGTGCAGGGCGCTGCGGCTGAGGTTTGGGATGGTGTCCCGCAGGCAGCCCAGCACATCGTCGAGCGGCAGCATGGTTTTCTGCCGGAACGCCACCACGATGGCCTCCTCGGCCGGCGTCAGCACGGTGCTCTTCGGCGCCTTCGGCCCCATCGGCGCGTCAGCCGTCGTGGTCCGCTTGCGCCACTTGCGCACCGTCTTGGGGTTTAGGCCGTAGCTGGCGGCAAGGGTCCGGCTACTCGCTTGCGACGCTTGGAGCTCGGCTCGAATACGCGGCGTCGTGCGGGCGCTGCCGTGAAGAACACTTCCCATAACGCATCCCCCTCCTGACGACTCAGGATCGATGATGCACCATCAGAATCCGGGACTGCACACCTAGAGTTTATCCGCGGGCGGCGCCTGGCCGATGGTCCCGCAGAAGTCGGCGGTGTTGCTGACCCAGCCGAAGAATTTCTCGACGTTGTAGACCGTGGCCTCCTGCAGGAAGGCGGGGCCCGCCTGGTGGGTGGCGTCCTCCAGCAGCACGCCGAAATACTCCAGGTGGTAGCCGTCGCGCAGGGTCGACTCCACGCAGACATTGGTGGCGATGCCGCAGAAGGCCAGCGTCCTGATCCCGCGCGCGCGCAGCATGGAATCGAGCGCGGTGTTGAAGAAGGCGGAATAGCGCGGCTTGGGGATGACGATGTCGCCCGGCTGTGGTTTCAGCCGGTCCACCAGGGCGTAGTCCCAGGTCCCCTTGGCCAGCAGCGTGCCTTCCAGCTCAGGTTTCTCGCGCATGGTCTTGAGCGCGTTGGATTTCCACCAGTTGGGCGAGCCCGGCCCGCCGGCCTCGGCATAGCCGGCGTCCCAGCCGTTCTGGAAGTAGACCACCGTGACGCCGGCCTTGCGCGCGGCCTCGACCAGCAGGGCGATCTTCTCGATCACCGCCGCGGCCCCGCCGATGTCGAACCCGGCGATGTCCAGATAGCCGCCGGGCGAGGCATAGGCGTTCTGCATGTCCACCACGATCAGCGCGGTCTCGCCCGGATTGATCGGCAGGTTCTCCGGCCGCGCGGGCAGGGTGACCGCGCCGGGGCGGGGGACGGTGGGGTGCTGATCGGAGCTCACGGAAACACCCCCAATGTCGTCATCCTCCGGTCAGCTGAAAGCTGATCCGGGGAACCCACGCGGCCTCGCCAGATGACCCATTCAGCTTGGGTCCCCCCGATCGCCTCGTCGGGCGACCGGAGGATGACGAGCTTTGTTTGTGGGCTGTCAGGCATCGACATGGACGTTCGCCCTCGACTTCATCAGGGGCTGGATGTGCTGGCCGAAGTTCTCGACGCCTTCCACGAAGTCGTCGAACACCAGCAGGACGCCGGCGGTGTCCGGGACCGCCGCCACCTCGTCCAGCATCTGCGCCACGGCCTCATAGGACCCGACCAGCGTGCCCATGTTCAGGTTCACCGCCGATTCCGGGGCGGCGAGCTGGGTGGTGTTGGTGTTTGACGTGCCGCCCTGGGCGTTGGGCGCGGCCTGGTTGGTCAGCCAGGCGAGCGCGCCCTGGTCGGCGCCCTCGCGGTACAATTGCCATTTCGCCATGGCCGCCGCGTCGGTCTCGTCGGCGATGATCATGAACAGGATGTAGGAGCCCACGTCGCGGCCGGTCCTGGCCTTGGCCGCGGCCAGCCGGTCGTTCACCGGGGCGAAGGCGGTGGGCGTATTGGTCCCCTTGCCGAGGGCGAATGAGTAGTCTGCATACTTCGCCGTGAACGCCAGGCCCTCGTCGCTGGAGCCGGCGCAGATCAGCTTCACGTCGTGCGGCCTGGGGCTCACGCGGCAGTCGTGCATCTGCAGGTACTTGCCCTTGAAGTCGCTGACGCCGGTATCCATCAGCTCACGGAGCACCGTCGCGTACTCGGCGAGGTAGGCGTAGCGATCCTTGTAGTGGCTCTCGCCGGGCCACAGGCCCATCTGGTCGTACTCGGCCTTCTGCCAGCCGGTGATCAGGTTGATGCCGAAGCGGCCGGGCGCGATGGAATCGATGGTGGACGCCATCCGGGCCACGATCGGGGCGGGCATGGTCAGGGTCGCGGCGGTGGCGAAGATCTTGATCTTGTCGGTGACCGCCGCCAGCCCCGCCATCAGGGTGAAGCTCTCCAGGTTGTGCTCCCAGAACTCGGTCTTGCCGCCGAACCCGCGCAGTTTGATCATCGAGAGCGCGAAGTCGAAGCCGTAGTGCTCGGCCCGCTGGACGATGGTCTTGTTGAGCTCGAACGTCGGCATGTACTGCGGCGACGTCTCCGAGATGAGCCAGCCGTTGTTGCCGATCGGAATGAAGACGCCGATGTCCATGCGGGCTCCCTAAGCGCTGGCGCGAACAACCATCAGGTGCGTAAAGGCGCAGGCTTGGCAAGCGCTGCGGCGGTCAGGTGACCGCGGCCCGCGCGCGGAAGGCCTCGGTGTCCCAGGCGCGCCGGGCTGACGCGCCGACGACGGCCGTGCTTAGATGACGGGGTATGGGCCTTCGGGTCCGCGGCGATTGCAGCCGAAGCCATTTTCGACGCGGGCCTAAGACCCGCGCAGGGAAACATCGGGATGAGCAGGATCACGCAGTTCGCGCTGGCCTCGGCCCTGGCGCTCACGCTGGCCGTTGGCGGGACGGCGACCGTCGCCGAGGCCAAGGGCCGGCTGGCCGCGGGCGCGCGCACGGCGATCCCGCCGGGCGCGGTCGAGGAGTGGGCGGTGCTGCGCGACGGGGTGAAGCTGGCGGCCAATGTCTACAGGCCCGAGGGCAGGGGTCCCTGGCCGGTGGTGATCAGCCGCACGCCCTATCTGAAGGACGGCCCCATCGACAAGGAGAAGGACCCAGACGGCTCCAGGAGCCGCGCAGGCCTCGCCAAGCAGGCCAGGCGCTACACCGACGCCGGCTTCGTGTTCGTGCTGCAGGACGTGCGCGGCAAGGGCCGTTCCGAAGGTTTCTACGCCGCCTTTGAGAACGACATCGAGGACGGCTACGACAGCGTCGAATGGGCGGCCAGGCAGCCGTGGAGCAACGGCAATGTCGGGATCACCGGCGGCTCGGCGCTGGGCATCACCGCCAACGAGGCGGCCATGGCCGCGCCGCCGCACCTGAAGGCCGCCTATGTGGTGGTCGCGCCCTACGACCTGTTGATGAACAGCTATCCCGGCGGCGTCCTGAAGGAGAAGGATCTGCTCGGCTGGTCGAAGGGGCAGGGGGTGTCCGACGAGCTGCTCGACAGCCAACGTCAGCGGGCGGAGGACGACGTGCAGTGGAACCGCGGCGCCATGAGCGCCAACCGCAAGTACATCCGCATCCCGATGTACAACGTCGGCGGCTGGTACGACATCTTCAACGACGGCAACATTTCGAACTTCGAGTACCTGCAGAACCAGGGCGCCAAGGGCGCGCGCGGCAACCAGAAGCTGATGATGGGCCCGTTCGGCCACGGCGAGCTTTCCGGCGACCTGGCCTATCCCGGCAACGACCGCCTGGCGCTGGGCGGGGACCAGGAGATCCGCTGGTTCGACTACTGGCTGAAGGGGGTCGACAACGGCGTCATGGACGAGCCGCCGGTCAGCTACTTCATGATGGGCCCGGCGCGGAAGGGCGCCTATTCGCCGATCAACGGCATGCGCGCCTCGGCCAACTGGCCGCCCGCCAACCGTGAGGTCCGCTACTACCTGACCCCCGACAGGTCGCTGGTCGCCCGGCAGCCCGCCGCCGCCGATGTGAAGGTCAGCTACCGCTACGATCCGGCCGACCCGGTCCCGACGGTGGGCGGCGCCAACCTCACCTTCGAGCGCGGCCCCATGGACCAGCGCGCGATCCCCGAGCGCGGCGACTACCTGCGCTTCAAGACCCCGCCGCTGGAGAAGGCCCTGACCATCGCCGGCCCGGTGAGGGTCGAGCTCTATGGCGCCACCGACGGCCCCGACACCGACTTCATGGCCAAGCTGGTGGACGTCTATCCGGACGGCTACGAGGCCCTGGTGCTGGATGCGCCGATCCGCGCCCGCTACCGCGCCGGCCGCATGCCCGACGAGGTGAAGATGATGACGCCCGGGGCGCCGGAGGCGCTGACCATCGACCTCTGGTCCACGGCGATCACCTTCGAGAAGGGCCACCGCATCGCGCTGCACATCACCTCGTCCAACAGCCCGCGTTTCGAGGTGAACCCCAATACCGGCGAGGCGCCCGGCGCGCACAGGCTGAAGCCGCGGGTGGCGACCAACAGCGTCTACATGGACGCGACCCATCCGTCCGCCCTGGTGCTGCCGGTGATCTATCCGGAGACGAAGTAGCGCGCGGAAGATCGTCAGTGTACGTTGGTCCTGGCCGTGGGGGCGGCCTTGGGATGGTTCGGAAGTCACCGGCAGAGGCGCGCAAGGCCCAGGCGCTCGACAAGGGCCTGCGCAGCATGTTCCGGGCGCTGGAACAGCGGGCGCTGCCCGACAAGCTGCGCTCGGTCGTCGATCAGCTGGACGAGGGCGAGGCCGCGCCACCGCGCAAGCGGTCTCTTTAGCCACGGAAAACACGGAAAGAGCACGGAAGGCGGTTCGTGCTGACAGGCCCGCGTGAGCGGGCGCGTCCGTGCTCATTCCGTGGTTGATCTTGCGGCGGCTAGGCCCGGCCGGCGGTCGCGGTTTCCAGCGCCATCACGTCGGTGGCGTCGTCGGCGTCCATGATCTTCAGGAGGCGGGCGCGGGCGCGGTTCACCCGGCTCTTGATGGTGCCCAGCGCACAGCCGCAGATCTCTGCCGCCTCCTCGTAGGAAAGCCCCGCCGCGCCCACCAGGATCAGCGCCTCGCGGTGCTCGGCCGGCAACCGCTGCAGGCCGGTCTGCAGCGCGCGCATGGCCACGCTCCAGTCCTGGGTGGCGGGCGACCTCAGCGCGCCGGCATATTCGCCCTGTTCGTCGCGCACCTCGCGGCGGCGGCGCAGGACGTGGGTGTAGTAGGTGTTGCGCAGGATCGTGAACATCCAGGCGCGCAGGTTGGTCCCGGGCTCGAACTTGTCCTTGTTGGTCCAGGCCTTGATCAGGGTGTCCTGCACCAGGTCGTCGGCGTCGGAACCGTTGTGGCTCAGCGACCAGGCAAACGCCCGCAGCGCCGGAATAAGGGCGACGACTTCCTCGCGCCAACTCAACACCGCGGTCATTGGCGTCCCTTAATGGGCCCTGCGAAAGGGCCTCAACAACTGCGCCGCTCCCCCGGCAGGGATTTGAACGCAACCTTGGGTGATGCGTTCCGGCTAACCCCCCGCGCGAAAATGTCGCACCTTGCGGAACTTCATTTCGGCCGCCCCGTTGGCGGTGAGCAGGCGAGTGCTTAGGTGGCAGGGCGCGCCACGAACCAGGTCCGTGGAGGACCACGCCTTAAGGGGACTGCATGGCCCGCTCCGACGACCCCACCGTCCGACCCGCTGCAACCGTGCCCTCCTCGGCGGCGCGCGAGCGCTACCGGGCCGTGCGCCAGGCCAGCGAGGCGCTCACTCGCGCGCTGACCCCCGAAGACCAGCTCGCCCAGTCGATGCCGGACGCGAGCCCCACCAAATGGCACCTGGCCCACACCACCTGGTTCTTCGAGACCTTCCTGATCACGCCGCGCACGCCGGGCTACAAGGCCTTCGACCCCAGGTTCGGCTACCTCTTCAACTCCTACTACGAGGCGTTGGGCCCGCGGCAGCCGCGGCCGGAGCGAGGCCTGCTCACCCGACCTTCGCACGCCGACGTCATCGCCTATCGCCGCCACGTCGACGACGCCATGGACCGGCTGCTGGCCAAAGGCGAGGGCGACTTCAAGGCGCTGCTGGAACTGGGCCTGGCGCATGAGGAGCAGCATCAGGAGCTGATCCTGATGGATATCCTGCACCTCTTCGCCCAATCGCCGCTGAAGCCGGCCTATGCCCCGCCGCGCGGCGCCCCCGGCGGCCACGCGCCCGCGGCCCCGCGGTTCGTGGGCTTCGAGGGCGGCCTGGTGGAGATCGGCCACGCGGGTCCCGGCTTCGCCTTCGACAACGAGACCCCGCGCCACAAGGTCTGGCTGGAACCCTTCGAACTGGCCGACCGGCTGGTGACCAATGCCGAGTGGCTGGCCTTCATGGCCGACGGCGGCTACGCGCGGCCCGAGCTCTGGCTCTCCGAGGGCTGGGCCCGCGCCTGCGACGAGGGCTGGACGGCGCCCCTCTACTGGCAGGCGGTCGAGGACGGCTGGCAGGCGATGACCCTGCACGGCCTGCGCCCCTTCGACCTGGCCGCTCCGGTCAGCCACATCAGCTTCTATGAGGCCGAAGCCTATGCCGCCTGGGCCGGCGCGCGCCTGCCCACCGAGGCGGAGTGGGAGCATGCCGCCCAGGGCCTGCCGGTCCAGGGCAACTTTGTGGGCTCCGGCCGCCTGGAGGCCGCCGCTCCGCCGCCTGGCGCGGGCCTGCGCCAGATGTTCGGCGACCTCTGGGAATGGACCCGCAGCGCCTATTCCCCCTATCCCGGCTTCAGGACCGCCGCCGGCGCGGTGGGCGAATACAACGGCAAGTTCATGGCCGGCCAGTTCGTCCTGCGCGGCGGCGCCAGCGTCACCCCGAACGGCCATGTGCGCGAGAGCTATCGCAATTTCTTCTACCCGCATCAGCGCTGGATGTTCTCCGGCCTGCGACTGGCCCGCGACCTGGCGTCGGCCAAGGGCGCGCCCCACAGCGAGGAGAGCGACTTCGCCCGCGACGTGCTGGAAGGCCTCGCCAGGCCGCAGAAGTCCGTGCCGCCGAAATATTTCTACGACGCCGAGGGTTCCCGGCTCTTCGAGGCGATCACCGAGCTGGCCGAATACTATCCGACCCGCACCGAGATCGCGCTCCTGCGCCGCACGGCCGGCGAGATCGCCCAGGTCATCGACCCCGGCGCGGCGCTGGTGGAATTCGGCAGCGGCGCCTCGACCAAGACCCGCATCCTGCTGGACGCCGCGCCGCAGATCGGCGTGTACGTCCCGATCGACATCAGCCAGTCCGCGCTCGACGAGGCCGCGGCCGCGATCCGGCGGGACTATCCGAAGCTGCCGGTGGCCCCGCTAACCGACGACTTCACAAATGCGTTGAATTTGCCGTCCAGCGTCCGCGGGCGGCCCGTCGTGGGCTTTTTCCCCGGCTCGACGATCGGCAACTTCACCCCTGCCGAAGCCCATGATTTCCTGGCCAGCGCGCGGCATCTTCTGGGCAAGGGGGCCGCGTTCCTGGTGGGCATCGACCTGGTCAAGGCCGAGCCGACGCTGGTCGCCGCCTACGATGACTCCCTCGGCGTCACGGCCGCCTTCAACCGCAATCTGCTGGCGCGGATCAACCGGGAGTTGGGCGGCGATTTCGACCTCGACGGTTTCGCTCATCGCGCCCGCTGGAACGCTCAGGAAAGCCGGATGGAGATGCATCTGGAGAGCCTGCGCGACCAGCAGGTGACGGTCGCCGGGCAGGCGTTCGACTTCGCGGCGGGGGAGACCCTGCACACGGAAAATTCTTACAAATTCAAGCTGGATAGCTTCGCCACGCTCGCGGAAAAGGCGGGCTGGTCGCTGGAGCGCTCATGGTCCGGCGACGCGCCCGCCTTCGCGGTGGTCCTGCTTAGGGCCTAGGCCCCGGAGCTAGAGTTCGCGGCCGCGCGTGCGGCCGCCGCCACGGCTGGCTTCACCGCCCTTGCGGCCGGCGGAGGCCGCCAGGTCGCGGTCCTTGGCGAAGCTGCGCTTCTCGCCCGGTACGCTTGCGCCGCCCTTGCGGGCGATCTCGCGGCGTCGCTCAGGATTCATCGCGGCGAAGCCGCGGCGGGCGCGGGGCTTACCGGTATCAACGCTTGGCATGGGGACTACTCCTCGGTGGCGTCTCAGGTGGGTTTCCGTTGGGCTAACCAACGAACAGCGGCCAAGGTTGCGTGCGCCCCTGCGACTTATTGGCGCCTGCGAGATCTAGAGGGGCAGCTGGACCCGAGCGGTCAGGCCGCCGCCGGCCCGGTTCAGCAGGGCGACGTCGCCGCCGTGGCCGCGAGCGATGGAGCGCACCACCGCCAGCCCCAGCCCGATGCCGCCGGTCTGGCGGCTGCGCGAGGGCTCGCGGCGATAGAAGGGCTCGAACACCTTCTCGCTGTCGGCCGGCGGGATGCCCGGGCCGTCGTCCTCGATCTCGACGAAGGCGTTGGCGTCGTCGCGGAACACCCGGGTGCGCGCCGTCCCACCGAACTTCACGGCGTTCTCCAAGAGGTTGGAGAACAGGCGCCGCAGCGCCATCGGGTCGCCCTCCAGCACTACCTTCTCGCCGGACTCCACCTCGGTGGACGCCCCGGTCTCGGCCATCTCGTCGCAGAGGCTCTCCAGCAGGGACGACAGCTCCAGCGGCGTGCGCTCGCCCGGCCGGGTGGTGTCGCGCACGAAGTTGAGCGCCGCCGAGATCATCTCCTCCATCTGGTCGATGTCGGCGCTGATCTTGGTCTTCTGCTCGTCCGGCAGGCCCTCGATGCGGAACCTGAGGCGGGTCAGCGGCGTGCGCAGGTCATGGGCGATGGCCCCGACCATGGCGGTGCGGTCCTCGACATAGCGGCGCAGGCGCTCCTGCATGTCGTTGAAGGCGCCCACCGCGGCCCGGATCTCGTTGGGCCCCTTCAGGGCCAGGGGCTGGGCGCGAGGATCGCGGCCGAGCCGCTCGGCGGCGTCGGCGAAGAGCTTGATCGGCGCGGCCAGGCGCCGGGCGAAGATGTAGGCCACCGGGGCGATGGCCAGCGCCGAGAGCACGAACCAGAGCGCGATCCGCTGCTGCCAGCCGTTCAGCCAGAAGGCCGGCTGCGGCCGCACCACGCTCCAGCGGCCGTCGGGCTGGCGCAGCGCGACCTCGAAGGGCGCCACCAGGAAATGCTCCTCCCGCACCCCCTCGCGGGCGATGCGCTCGCGGATGATCCGGAAGACACGGCGATCGGCCAGCGGACCGGGGTTGGCGGCGATCAGCACGCGTTCCGGCGCGACGCCGAGGTCGTGGGCCAGGCGCGCGCGGATGCGCGGGGCCTGCTGGCCTTCCATGGCCGGGCCCGGCGGCTTGTCGACGTGGCGCAGCTCCAGCGGCCGTCGCTCGGTGATTGTCGGCGGCGTTCCGCGGAAGGTCTGCTCGATCTCGGTCAGCCGGTAGAAGTCGGGCAGGGGCGGCGGCAGGTTGAAGATCAGGAGAAGGCTGATCGCCTCGGCCAGCACCAGGGTCAGGCCGGTGAGCGTGATCAGCTGGACGAACAGCGACCCGGTCGGCCGGGGCGCCGAACCGCCGGTCATCCTGCTTCGCTCCTGGCGGAGCTACGCAGGACAGGTCCTGCGTAGCCTTGGCGAAGCAGGGTCACGTGCGTTTCACCTTGGCGGTGAACATGTAGCCCTCGTTGCGGATGGTGCGGATCAGCTCGTGGCCGCCGCCGCCGTCATCGAGCTTGCGCCGAAGCCGGCTGATCTGCACGTCGATGGCGCGGTCGAAGGCGTCGCTGTCCGGGCCGCGGGCGAATTCCAGCAGCTGGTCGCGGGTCAGCACCCGCTGGGGCCGCTCGACGAAGGCGCGCAGCAGGGAGAACTCGCCAGACGACAGGTTCACCACCACGCCCTGGGGCGAGCGCAGCTCGCGGCGCACCAGGTCGAGCCGCCAGCCGGCGAATTCGCAGCCCGCGCCCACGCCGCCATTGCCGTTGCGCTGATCGGCGCGGCGCAGCACCGCGCGCACCCGGGCCAGCAGCTCGCGCGGATTGCAGGGCTTGGGCAGGTAGTCGTCGGCGCCCAGCTCGAGGCCGACGATCCGGTCGGTGTCCTCGCCCATGGCCGAGAGCATGATGATCGAGGGGCCGCCGTCGCCGGTGGCCAGGCGGCGGCAGATCGCAAGGCCGTCCTCGCCCGGCAGCATGACGTCGAGCACGATCAGGTCGACGGGGCCGCGCTCCAGCGCCTGTTCCATCTCCTGGGCGTCGCCGGCGGTCTCCACCTTGTAGCCGTGCTTGCCGAGGAAATCGGAGACGACGTCGCGGATGCCGGGGTCGTCGTCGACCATCAGGATGCGGGCGCCCGCGGTGCTCATGTCAGTGTCGAGGTCCATGCCGCCAATGCTGGCGGCGGCGCGTAACAGGCCGATTTCGCGGCTGAAATCACCAATCCATGCCGCGCATCACTGTGCAAGGTTGTGATCGGCGACGAAGGGATTGGTCGCCCGCTCCTGTCCGAAGCTCGACATCGGCCCGTGGCCCGGCACGAAGCGCACATCGTCGCCCAGAGGCCAGAGCCGGGTGGTGATCGCCTCGATCAGCTGGGCGTGGTTCCCCCTCGGGAAGTCGGTGCGCCCGATGGAGCCCTGGAACAGGACGTCGCCCACCTGGGCGAACCGCGCCTCGCGGTGGAAGAAGACCACGTGGCCCGGCGTGTGACCGGGGCAGTGGTAGACCTCGAACTCGGTCTCGCCCAGCGTGACCCGGTCGCCGTCATGCAGCCAGCGGTCGGGCGTGAAGTTGCGCGCGCCGGCCATGCCCCACCTGGCGGCCGAGGCCTCGATCTGGTCGATCCAGAAGGCGTCGTCGGGGTGCGGGCCCTCGATGGGGACGCCGGTCAGCCCCTTCAGCGCCGCCGCGCCGCCGGCATGGTCCAGGTGGCCGTGGGTGATCCAGATCTTCTCGAGCGTCAGGTTCTGGCTGGCCAGAGCCTCCATCAGGCGCGGGACCTCGCCGCCCGGATCGATGATCGCCGCCTTCAGCGTCCTGGCGCACCAGACGATCGTGCAATTCTGCTGCAGCGGCGTGACCGGAGCGATCATGGCGCGGATCGGAGGCGGGGGCGTTGGCGCGTTCATCGTCCCCATGATCGCGGCTCGGCGGCCAAATTAAAAGCCCGAGGCGTGCGCCCCGGGCTTCCAATGTCGCCCATGTCGCCTCGATCAGCCGTGGCCGTCGCCCAGGCCCTTGGCGATGGCCTGTTCCGGACCCGGACCCGCGCCCTGATCGTCGTCGATCTGCGGCAGGCCCTGGCCGAGCCGCGAGTTGCGGTAGCCATAGCCGGCGTAGATCAGCGCGCCGAGCAGAAGGTACCCGCCCAGCAGCGAGGCCGGAATGATGTCCCCGTGCGTCGCCTTCGAAAACATGTCGAGAAGCAGCGGCGCGATCATCACCAGGGCGAAGAAGATGCCCAGGATAGGGGTGACGACGCCGAACGGCGCCGTGAACGGCCGTTCCAGGTCGGGGTGGGACTTCCGCAGGTGCATGACGCTGATGCAGACGATAGCGAAGGCCGTGGCTGTGCCCAGGCTCACCAGATCGCCCAGGATCTCAATCGGCAGTACGGCTGCGGCGACCGCGATGACGGCGCCCAGCACCAGGGTGCCTACCCAGGGCGTGCGGAACTTCTCGTGCAGGGTCGCGAAGAACCGGGGCAGCAACCCGTCGCGGGCCATGGCGTAGAACACCCGGGTCTGGCCATAGGTCAGGATCAGCATCACCGAGGTGAGGCCCGCCACGGCGCCAACCTTGATGAGGATCTGGAACCAGGTCATGCCCATCTGGTCGACGGCCAGCGCGATCGGCGCGGCGACGCCCAGTTGCCGGAAGGGCACGACGCCCGTCAGCACGCCCGCCACCAGCATGTAGATGACGGTGCAGACGGCGAGCGATCCCAGGATACCGAGGGGGATGTCCTTCTTGGGGTTCTTCGCCTCGGCCGCGGCGGTCGAAACCGCCTCGAAGCCCACATAGGCGAAGAAGATCACTGAGGCGGCGCGGAAGATGCCCGGGACCCCGTATTTGAACCCGCCTTCGTTGGGCGGGATGAAGGGATGCCAGTTGTCGATATTGATGAAGCCTATGCCGAAGCCGATGAACAGCAACAGCACGCCCACCTTGATGAACACGATGACGTTGTTCACGGAGGCGGATTCCGAGACGCCAAGCACCAGCAGTCCGGTCACGCCCAGAATGCCCAGCGCACCCAGCAGGTTGAACCCGCCGCTGGCCACGAAGGACAGCCCTGCGGGGCCCTGCACGGCCTTGACGAAGGAGGTGGTGAACTCAGGTGGAATGACCATGCCGAAGTTGGCCAGCAGGCTGACGACGTTGCCGGACCAACCGGCCGCCACCGTGGACGCCGCGACCCCGTATTCGAGCACCAGCAGCCAGCCCATGATCCAGGCGAAAACCTCGCCGAGTGTCGTGTAGCTGTAAGAGTAGGCCGAGCCCGCCACCGGCATGGTCGATGCCAGCTCCGCGTAGCAAAGGCCCGCGAACACGCAGGCGAAGAAGGCGACGATGAAGGAGAGGATGACCGCGGGGCCGGCGAAATTGGCCGCCGCGTTGCCCGTCATGACGTAGATGCCGGCTCCGATGATGCAGCCGATGCCCAGCAGCACCAGGTTCATCGCGCCAAGGGTGCGCTTCAATCGGTGGGCTTCCGATTCCCGCTGTACCTGTTCGATGGATTTTCGAAGAAAGAGCCTGTTCCCCCGTGGGGCGGCGTCTGCGCTCATGAGGTGTGTTCCCCCTGGGCCAGGGTCGCGCTGGCCGGTTAAGTCTTGGCGTGGACGTTAGAGAGCGCGCAGCGCTTCGGCAACGGCCTCACGTGACCGCGCCATCCGGGGCGGCTATGGCGGGGCAGGATGCTGCCCGTTCATGAGATATTGCCGCGACTCAAGGCGGCCCTGGCGACGCGGAGCGCCGCCGTTCTCGTTGCGCCGCCGGGCGCCGGAAAGACCACCGTCGTCCCCCTGGAACTGCTCGCCGAGCCCTGGGTCGGCGCCGGCAGGATCATCGTCCTGGAACCCCGCCGTCTCGCCGCCCGCGCCGCCGCCGAGCGGATGGCGGCGACGCTCGGCGAACCGGTCGGCCAGACCGTCGGCTTCCGCGTGCGGATGCAGTCCAAGGTCTCGGCCGCCACCCGCATCGAGGTGGTCACCGAGGGCGTCTTCACCCGCATGATCCTCGGCGATCCGGAACTGGCCGGGACCTCCTGTGTGATCTTCGACGAGTTCCACGAGCGCAGCCTCGACGCCGACCTCGGCCTGGCGCTGGCCCGCGACGCGCAAGAGCTGCTGCGCGGGGATCTGCGCATCCTGGTGATGTCCGCCACCCTGGACGGCGCGGCCGTAGCTCGCTTGCTCCCCAGGCCTGATGGAACGGCCGCGCCCGTGGTCGAGAGCCTGGGCCGCGCCCACCCCGTGACGACCCACTACCTCGGCCGGGACGAGCGCCTGCGCCTGGAGGACCGCGTCGTCCGGGCCGTTGACCGCGCGCTGGCCGAGGAAACCGGTAGCGTCCTCGTCTTCCTGCCCGGCCAGGGCGAGATCGCCCGCACCGCCGAACGCCTCGCCGAACGTCCGCGCGCCAATGTCGAGATCGCGCCGCTCTATGGCGCGCTCGATCCGCGCGACCAGGAC
>Ga0307517_10004667_pt1 | contig 21008 bp, 6 predicted proteins | sample 23_EM_MG_FD_194515 | JGI IMG/M metagenome (GOLD analysis project Ga0307517, IMG submission 194515) | Populus trichocarpa ectomycorrhiza microbial communities from riparian zone in the Pacific Northwest, United States - 23_EM | ecosystem: Host-associated > Plants > Roots > Unclassified | place...
TGGACATGGTTAATTTATGGTTTCTTCATGGTTTTGTTTCCACTGATTTGCTTCGTGAGACAGGTCTCTTATCTCTCAATCTATGGAGGATTGACTTCTAGAACTGGGTTCGTTTTGGGTTTTTTTCTTCTTCTTCTTCTTTTGGCTTTCCTTGGTTTTGTTGACTTTATGACCTGATCTCCTCCAAGTAAATATTTCAATGAACAAATATTTTGCCGACTTTTTAATGTCATGATTGTACTGAGCAACTGGTCTTGGAAATTACATGCTTTCCTTTTCATTTTTTCCGCAGCCTATTCACCAATTTCTTCTTTTTTGCCTTGAGTTCGGGAAACACATTTTGCAACCAGCACTGTTCACCCCTCATAAAATATTATAATAGATAATATTATATATTTTTATAGATTTTATTTTGATCCTCAATGTTTTATTTTATACAATTTAATTTTAATTGAAGGTCAATTACTTCTGAATGTTTAGTTAAGGGTAAAATTAAAATTAAAAAAAACCAAACCGACATAAATGCCAAACATTGTTGGCTTGCAGAAGATTGCATGAAAAATCCACTTAAGTCCTTGATCTTTAAAAATAATGCAATATATACCATTTAGTCCCTTTAATTTTTCACAAAATCAATTTCCATACACAAACTCATTTGTGTTATTTTTCAGTTCCTGATTAGAGAGAGGAGAGAGAGGGTTGCTAGATTCCGATGAGGAAAGACAAATTCACCATTAGCTCCATTTTTTGCCACCAAAATAGGTTTTCTTGGTGTCCACAGGCTCTCTAAGATGAGAGGGACTTCATGATAGTTTCTTGAAGCCTCGAAGTTATATAAAAAACAGATCTAAGCTGAGAAAATCAAAACTAAACCGGTTTAATTTTAGAATTTTGGACCTTTTTTTGGGTATTTAAAATTGATGGAATGATTTATAAGTGTTATAAGGGTGTTGGTAAGGTGTTTTTGAATTGAAATAGTTTGAACATTGGGTTTTGTAGACAAAAAAACAAGCTGCCTCGATTTTCGACCACCATATTGGTGGCTGGAATCTAGGCTTGCAAGCGACATGTCGTCTTCCTTGACGGGTAACGTGTCACCAGCTTTTGTTTATATCTTTTTTAAAAGTAATTTTAAAATTTATGCTTCAATTAATATCCCTCATTAATGATTTTGTTTTTTTACTTATTTAATCTTTTTTAATAGAGATTGTTTTTTTTATGTGCTGTCCATATTTAATTTTTGAAAAACTTATTATGATTCATCAATATTTTTGTAATCTTTTGTATACAAGAACTTTATTTTTAAAATAAAAAAAATTTTATTTTCATATAATATTTCTGATATATGCAGCCTTGCATAATATGTTTTTCTCTTTTATTTTTTTAATCAATTTAATATGTGTCTATTTTCAATATCATTTGATTGAATAAAAAAATAATTAAAATTAAATAAACACAACTTGATAAATATTCTATTTATTAACACATTCTATTTTTTCATTTTAATTTTAATTATCGTTAATACCCTTTCTCCTATTTATTACCATACATACTTCTCAATTTATTTGATTATATGTATGCATAAACTTTTCAATTTACACTTTAATTTAAGAGGTTATTTTAATTCAGTTATATATATATATATATATATATATATATGAACTTTATTTTTTAAAATTGACACATTTTATTTTCAAACAATATTTTTAATATATGTAGCTTTGCATCAGTTTAAAATATGTGTTTATTTTTATTATCGTTTGATTGAATAAAAAAAAAATTTAATAAATAAATTTAGCAAACACAACCGGGTAAATATCACATCTTGTGAGATTAAATATTTTAATCTACACTTCTCTCTTGATTTTTCTAATTTTATTTTTAGTTATCGTTTATTTTATTTTTTCCATTTATTAACAAATATGATTCTCAATTTATTTAATTACATGTATTATGCATAAACTTTTTGATTTTTTATTTATAATTTTTTTAACTGCAAAAACATGTTGAAAAAATCTATATAAAAAAAAATTATTAAAAAAAATATTTAACCAATGACGAAACAGCGTGAAGTATCTAAGTATACCTGTGTGTAATGTTGAGCATTTAATTAAGGTTGCCTTAATGAAAAGACGATAAAATCATGGTAGTAAAAACCGTATTGGATGGTTGAATTGTTAAACTCGAGACTCCAAGCTTGACTCAAATTGGGTTATTAGTTGAGATTTTAATTTGATAAAAGTCATTAAATTTCCAGTGATTTGAAACCTGTGAAATTGTGTCGACAATATTGTCAAGAGACAACACATTTTTCTTTGCCGCGTTTTCCCTCTAGAAAGTCTTCCTAGAGGCCTCATCACGAAAAATCAAACAAGAAAAAATAAATGATAAATTGATATAGATATGTTGAAGGTAGAATAAAAATTTTTTAAAAAACATATAAAAACAAATTAGCAGAGAATTGTGTTTTATTGATTAAAAAGAGATTTTGTTCAGTGTTTTTAGGAGAAAAATAGGGCTTTACAAAGAATAATACATGTTTTTTTTATGATTTTTAATAATTTTAATATGATAGTATTAAAAATAAATAAATAAATAAATATTATTTTAAAATATTATTAATTAAAAAAATACTCTTGAAAATTCTCATCCCCTCATTTCCTGGAAAGATCCAATTCTAGACAAAACACAAAGTCAACACCTACCTTTGTCAACTTTCTCGAAAGCAGCAGCCGGTTGGGTAGCTTCAACGTTTCTCTCATATAATACTTAACCGCCACAAATTGCAAGATTAGATGGATATACTTTTATAAGTAGTGTTCGATGCATGCCTCAATATCTCTTGAACCTTTTATTTATTATGAAATCTTATGCCATACTCAATTTAAATTACTATTTTTTTTAATGTTATTAAATATCATGTGGAGAAGACAATCAAAGACCAGAAAGTCTGGTTCAGGTGGGGCGAGTTCCCATCCACCTTCCCCCTTGAAACTCATAATTCAAATGGCACAGAGGAAACGATGTGAAAAGAAGAAGAGTAGAAGGAAACTGGTTCAAGCCACGCTGAGAACAATGATCTCATGTCGTCCATTGACTTGAACTCTTGATGAGAATAAGTTGGAAAGTTGGAAAATCCCTGCAATATTTGACCAACTCTAAGAACAAATTGCTTGGAACTGATTGAAAGCGAGAGTTTAGCTACCAATGCGCACACAGAAACTGGGCAAACAATCTCAATATGCAATTCCTGGAAATTGCGAATGGAAGCAGTAGAATCAATGGCTTATATCATGCTTGATTAAATAACAAAGTCTTTCTGTTTTTGTTACATTGCGGTCCCATTATGACATTGCATCTATATTGTTCTCTGTATACGTAAAATAATACATGGCTTGCTCACTGAATCAGAGCTTGCACTTCATTTAAAGTAAAGCTAATCATCATGAAAGGCACAAGACTGGTAAGAACTTAAAGACATATTTGTCACAACACTAGGGTATAACTTCCGAAAATTCCTACTGAGGTCTAAATGATGAATTCGTATCACGCCTTGCCCATTGATTTCGGGTTGGGGCTTGTGATAGCACATGAGAAGTAATCAGCACTGTTTTTTTCAACTCAATGCAGTGAGATCAACTGAACGAGAGAACGAAAAGAGTTGTTTCCGCACTGCATCACCTCATCAAACCTGAAAGGAATTCCAAATGTTTTTTAAAATTGACAATCCATTTTAGCTTCAAATTGAGTGTTCAAGGTGGACTTTTAGAAGGGCAATCAGTTGTCATACTTTTCACAGCATCTTCATAAGCTAAAGCAGTCCTATGTCATAAAGACAGGATAAATGGAAACATAAATGATACATGTTTAATCTCATTTAAGCACATATGTTTCACTGCCTTGAGTAACTAAACTAACCAGAGAAAGCCCTTCTACTACGAGTCTGAAAGGAAAGAGAACTGGGTGACAGGTAATGTCTTGATGGATTGAGGGCATTTAAGTTAGGGCTTGTAAGATTCACATGCTGTATAAGTGTGAGAGTACCTTGTCAACTCTGAAGGTGGTAAAAACCCAAGGGAAGTTGCAAAAGCTCAAGTGAGCTGGCTAAGATTTTCGTAAAAGTTTTCCAACTAGTTGAAAGGACACTGTCATGGTGAAATCCTATTCGAAGCTGCAAGAGCAGACTAGGTACTTAGTTTTTTCCAGAACTACCAAATCTTGTACTATATTAAGATTGTACTGCACTCTCCTGCTTAGGATCTTACCTGTAAGTAGTTTTTGAGTGGTGAGTATTTGCATTTGTGAGAGCACCTATTCACCTCCCTCACAAGGTTATAACCAAACCTAATATTCTTTCAAGTAATTAAAACCCATAAGATATGTCAGTTTTTGAGGTGAATCGAGGCTTTAAGAAAAATTATATTTGGCAAAACAAAGATTTTAAAACAAAACAAGTAAATTTGTGAACAATGGAGTTAGACAGAGCTGACTAAATAATGCAGGAATTCCATCTCAATGAATGCTAAACAGGAACGAACAAAAGAAAATTCAACATTAGCACTCAGAAGAGGAGTCACTGGACATACCAAGCCTTAGCCGCCTATATGTATCATTGGTCTATTCGCTGTTTTTGCAATGTCAAACATTCCAGCATGTGAAGCTTTTTTCCTCTTGACCTGAAGCAAACAAGAAAAACTCAATGAGAAAAACAGTGAAAGCTTGAGAACAAATCATGTTTATTTTTTACCTAAACATTTCTAGAATCTCTTAGTTTAAACATGAGTTAGGCTAAATTGGTAAAATTTTAATCTCTAATGAAGAAAGACACAATTTTTTCATTAGAATTAAGGCATGCATTTATTTAAAGTATTAGTTTTTCTATTTCCAGTGATATTCTTTAAAATTTGTACATAAAAGACAAGTTGCTAAAATTCGATAAAAATTCATGTGCACAAGGTCCAAATACAATGCCCAAAATGGCATGACCCTGGGACCAGGGAAGCAACTGCAACCACAACTTAGAATAGTGCAAGGAATTTTCTTCCCAATGATGATCTACGCTATCTATTTATTTTATTATAACATCAATAAGAAACTGGAGTTTTGACAATTGTGCCTCTCTGACTGCTACAGAAAGCTGACAAGACTATAAATTGCATACCGCTGCCCCAATTATTTCCCTCAGCTCATGTTCTTCAGCACCTTCACGAAGGGGATCTCTTAGGCTAACCTGCAAAGACAAAGCAATATAAGGAATCATAACAAAATTTTGTAATATGTACTAGACAGGACAAGGCTAAAGGATTTGGAACCAAAAAGTGCCATCAAACAATACATGGGACATTCCCAGGTACTTTCAGCCAATACTACAGACCCAGATAAAGTACAAAAAATAACTCGGAGAGAGAGAGTGAAGCACTGCAAGATATCAAATTCACTATCAAAATCTTAGTTTGATCATGTATAGAGCATGCATGTCAAATGTTGTTTGAAAGGATTCCATCTTGCCTTGGGTAATACTCAGGTCTTAGGTTTTGACTAGTTTTTGAACCCTCTAGAACTTTGCATGAGATTCAGAGCATATTTCCTTTCAAAGTTTGTATGAACCTCAAGGATGCAAGATTTCATAGATGGAGTTTACATCTTCCAGGTTTTTCCTTTTCCTTTTTTTTTTTTTTTACTATTTAGTATTATAGCACAGTTCCAATCTCATACAAAATGCTCTCTAGCCAAACTGTTTTGCCTGCTTTTATATCATTCAATTGAGACTTCAAGATTAAAATAGTCAAATAATTTTAGGATGAACTGAATTCAATGTAATAGTAGCAACAACCTCAATAGAAGAAAGAGGATGCTGAACAAGCAAGTGGGATAGAAGAGCTAAATTTTTCTTTTTGATGGGTACCAGAATAAAAGAAAAGGAGAAGATCCTTAATACAAAAAACGTTCCAAGCACTCCAACTCAATTTGCACCACATTAGTCAAATTGAAGAAAATATTGTGTACTAGAGTACAGTAGCTAAATGTGCCTCTGTATGACACACAGACTGTATGGTCATTACAAGTAAACCAGATGCGAGTATAACCTCATCTAAAAGAGAATGCTGTGATGGATCTGAGGTAGCTGAAGGAGGAAAAAGAAAAATAAAATTTTCAACTTTAGATAGCAGCGGTCAAGACTTAAATCTAAAGCAAGTTCATTTGGAATAATCTGCAACACCACAAAGAATTTGGAAGATTCTGGTTAAGACAAAACAAGATTAAAAATGACCTGTGAAATAGGCTCTGATGAAACATGGCATACCGTATTTTAGTGGAAACAGAAATGGTATCTGTAGAAAACCCCAAAAGCTAAATTATACTCTACCTAATTGGCTAAACTTGAAAATAAAAATCCCACATACTGAGCTAAATGTGGAAACTACGAGAAAAGGAAGCTTATATTCTTTCTATCTGGTACTGGCAAGTCAAACTAATAGATAGTCTGATCATAAATTTGCGTTATGCATTCCAAATTCAGTGAGCATGTGAATCAGTTTTTATCCCAAACAATGCATAAGGAAAATAAAGAAATCAAGCAGAACCATACTGAAAAGTTAACCAGCTTAGGCAAACGTACTAAATGCCACACAGAGAGGAAGATGAAGTAATAGAAACTATATGATCAGGTTCTATAACTTGAATAGAAGTTGATCAATAATCACTATAGCAGGGAATGAGATGGTCACCTCTGAAGGACCAAAGAGGCATACTTTAAAGTTTCCATCAGCTAAAAGTCGCAATCTATTGCAACCAGCACAGAAATGCTCAGTCATTGAGGTGATAAAAGAAACCATACCAAGATGCCCATCTATCCTGAAGTTCTTGGCCGTATCAGCAGGGTGATCCTGCAGCCTCTTTAGGCTAGGAAACTGTTTTCCCTGTTCAATTAAAAGAAGTTACCAAAAGAATCCATAAGGGGACGCTAAAAAATTTCCTCACAGACCTGTCAGAGTTCTACCTTACCACTCTATCCAGCATTTCCGAGTAAGGAACTAGTTTCTTGACATTCCAAACATTTCCATCAAAAGGCATGAACTCAATGAACCGAACATTAATTGGTTTGTTATGTGTCAACTCCACAAAATCACAAATCTCATCATCATTAAACCCGCGCATCACCACACAATTCACCTAATGGAAAATAACAAAGAGGGGAAAAGAAAACAATTTTTAGTTTAGAGCCAGTGAAAGCCCTAAAATTAGTAAATAAATAAATATGAAGCTAATAGTGAACCTATCATTGCACCAGCATATCACTGGTTAGTGGATCAAATATAGAAAGAGCATAATTGAGAGAGAAAGCAAGGATGAACATAATTGCAGAGAGCGCACATACTTTTACTGGATTGTACCCACAGTCAATAGCAGCATAAATTGAATCCATAACTCTTTCATGCCCTTTCCGCCTAGTCAAAAATTCAAATTTTGCCGGGACTAATGTGTCTAAGCTGATATTTAGAGAAGTAAGTCCACATTCTTTCAGCTTTGGAAGTTTTCTCGCAAGAGTGATTCCATTGGTTGTCATGGCCAAGGTCTTTAGTCCTTTCAAGTTAGACAGCTTTAAGCATATGTCTTCAATATCTTTTCTAATGGTTGGCTCGCCACCAGTCAAACGAATTTTATCTACTCCAGAGCTCACAAAGAGATTTGCCAAATGAATAATCTCATCCTGCGAGAGCAATTGAGGACTACGAGTGAGCTCCACGCCCTCAGCTGGCATACAGTACTGACAACGTAGATTGCAACGTTCTGTCAAGGAGATCCTCAAGTAAGTGTGCATCCTCCCAAATGAATCAATTAACATGTCAGAAGCGAGATTAGTGCTCTGTGGATCTTCTGGCAACTTAGCACAGTAAGTTGCATATGCCTTTGGCATGGAGCCATTAAGATGGCCGCTAAAAAAACCTTGGCATTTGCTGTTTCTGGATGCATAATAGGATTCAGCCTCACAGCCAACCTACAAGCGAATTCTGAACATCATCACCATTTCAAACTTGCACATTAACTGGAGTAGCAATCAAAAAATTAAAAAGCATCAAGAATGCTCATTGTCTAATCTAAACACAACCAAGTGCAACACAAGCACATAATTGATCAATTTAAACTCTTGAAATGATAGAGATTAAGGCAGAAGAGGAAACCCAGTTATGTGAGACTAGAAAGAAAAAAACTTTGTATTGGACATTTATCAAATAATTCAACTTCGAAAAGGCTTGTGGAATAACCTAATGAGTACAAAAAGTGATCAGATAACAGTACCACTAAAGTATTATCTAGCTTGACATGAAAAAAGACCATCCTAAAGCCAAATCTCCAAAGGTTAACAATTTTCAAGAGGACACTAAGATGAAAAGGTTGCTACAAAAAAAAAAAAAAACACTTTGTTACTATTGTTCCCCTTAATAGTTACAGGGCAATGAACTTTCCGTGTGCATTATGAATGTCAAAGTTAGGAGATTGGCATTAATGGCGTGTCTAAATCATGATGACAGACAATTGAAGATGTTTTGCTAGAACTTTCCGTGTGCATTATGAATGTCAAAATTAGGAGATTGGCATTAATGGCGTGTCTAAATCATGATGACAGACAATTGAAGATGTTTTGCTAGAACAAACAAACGGAATGATCAAAAAATTGAAAAACAAAATAATGAGCTTCACTAAGTGGCATGAAATAAAACAAAAACAATTTCAACTCATCTAACATGGTTCTCTACAGGCAGGCTGCAGCAAGGAGCTACTTTTGGTCATTGCTCCAAAGTATCAATTAGTCCCATCCCATGAGAAAATACAATCCTAGTGGGTACAATACTCAGGACTCAACACAGATAAACTGAAAATCATCCAAAAAAATGTAAATTAAACAAAAATACGTTGCTACTTGTATATGCAATTATGCAGAATCTTAATGAAAAAATTACGGTGAGAAAAAAGAAAAAGAAAAAGAAAAAGAGAGAGAGAATAGAATTGATACCATGGAGAAACTGAGATTCCTCAAACCCAAGTGCCAATTAATAAACTTTGAAGCATAGCGCCTCATCATAGCTTAGCTGATAATTCAAGAGACAAAGTTGAAGTTAAAATAAGATATGCCTACGTAAAGGGGCACTAAGAAATTAAACACTCTCGTTAAAGCATATAGAGAGAAGAAAAGAAAAAACAGCAATGATAGAGATGGGTTTTCTTGTGTTTTCTCGTTAAAATACATAGACAAAAATACGTTGATACCTCGTAGAAATGGGTTTTCTGGTGTTTTACCGAAAGTGGAACGAGAGACAGAGAATGAGAAGATGGAGATGATGACGAGAAGATGGCTGAGACTGACCCTTCATTTAGTCCAAACTCTAATGTTTTTTTCTACGAACAGCATCAGTCAGCGCGATTATTTTTATCCTTTTTTTTTTTAATCATTGTTATTGTTTTTTGGGTCGGCAAATTACAGTCGTAAAACACGATATATAGTTTTATAAATAAATAAAATATTATTATATCCAAGATAATATCTAATCACATCAAATCAATATGATAGTTAAAAGAAATTATAATATTTTATCCTATCATTATAATAAGCTTTTTACATGATATTTTTAAGATCTAGTTCTAATAGTTTTTAAACCCGATCCTGGGAGTGACCCGGTCAAGATACCAGGTTCCAGGTTTTCCGAGTTTGCCCGGGTCAACCCCGGGCGGGTCTGTGTAGTTAAAAATAAGAAATGGAAAAGGGAGGCAACAATGAAGGGGTGAAGTGGGACCGGCAGGGCGTGGGAGAGGGATAAATATGACGTTGTCGGTTGTTTTGTGTAGAGAAAGGGCACTTAATCTCATCGCCATCTCCTCACAAAGTTTATCTTCCCTCTCTGGCTTCATCACAAGCAACCAGCTGTCTCTCTTTTTTGAACCATTTGTTTTGTGCAGGGATGAACACGATCTGTTGAAAGCCCAGAAGCACAGTCCTTGCTCCTTGACGCCTCCATGAACACGATCTGGTTTCTACATGCTTTAAAACATTAGCTAGAAAGAGAGAGAGAGAGATGTTAAAGACTTGATGGTGCTGGACTGCTGGTACTACCTGTTGCCTCTTTCTCTCTCTTGAAACATTGAGTTTCGTCCCTGTTGCCTTTCTCTCTTTCTTTAAACTGTGAGTTTGGTCCCATTTAAGTTACAGTCATCAGCTAGAAGGAACAAATGGGAACAGTAGCAGATGAGCAGTGAGTGGAGTTGCCACTTTCTTCAACAGTAATAGAAAGTCCAAAGTAATAAAGCGAGAACGCAACAAGGATTCGAAGTTTTTCATAGATCACCAACGCCTACCCTCAAGATCTCCAAACTCAGATCGCGACCCCAACTCCAAAACACCGGGTCTCATCCGGGTTTGCCCGGGTCGCCCGGGTCATGGGTCGACCCGCCGGGTCGACCGGGTTTTGCCGGGTTGTTGCCCCAGACGGTTTTTTAGTAAACCCGGACCGGTCCAGCCACCGGGTCGACCGGGTCCTGGGTCGACCTGCCGGGCCGGGCCGAGTTTAAAAACTATGAGTTCTATGGAGATTGTATTGATGGTCTAATCGCTACGTGGATTTTCTCATCTTAAGCTTTGAAAATTATGTTTGATTCTATTTTATTATTTTTATTGGTTATTTTAAATATCATGATTTTTAATTATTTTTTTATAAGATTTTAGTTTTCTTACCTGTCAGATTGGTTTCAACTTATATAAATGCTTGTAAACCTTGGAGAGATAAAAATAAAATAAGATTTTAGGATTTGTGTGTTAATTTTATTTTAAACAATATCTTGTCTTTTATGCTTGATTTTTTTGGTACTTACACCTGCATCATTATGTAGGTTACACAACCATATCAATTCAAATCTAGCCGAGTTTACAACTGAGCCTCTATTTATAAACACGGTTGCATTTATATTTTTTTAAATTTTATTTTAATTTATTTTGTTAAAATTATTTTTTTTATTTTCAGATTGTTTTGATGTTTTGATTTTAAAAATAATTTTTTTTAAAAAAAAAACATCATTTTGATGTATTTCTAAGCAAAAAGCACTTTGAACCGCAACCGCTACCACAGTCCCAAACAGGCTTGCATCTCCATATTGCAAAGTTCCATTTTTTCACCACCAAAACTTATTCGCATCACAATTTCCTCTCTATCCGTTGAGCTCACTGCAATAATTAGTTTTCCCCCAATTTGTTTTATTTTTATTTTTTTAAGTAGCACAATAATTTAAAAGTTTTGGCAGAATAACATAATTTAAAAAAGATTTAGTAAAATAACACATTTTTACTTTGTCATACTTTAGAAATGCGACATTTACTAAATGTCATAATTCTCAAGCGCGACATGTCATGAACTTAAAACCCTCCCCAGATTGAAGAATTCAACAGACATAACAACTCTCTCTCCAAACCAATGTTCTCCCCCGCAACATGTCGTGAAATTAAAACTCTCTCAAAATCAAAGAATGCAACAAATGCAGCAACTCTCTCTCTCTCCAAACCAATGTCCTCACCCTTTATATCTCTAAAAACCCGTCAAACACTTGATTTTTTGCCCTTAAAACACCCAAAACTTGAATCCATCCTAGTGTACAAGCATCCTTGGATGTTTTTCTCTTTAAAATCCATATTTGTCGTGGTTGCCACCGTCACCTCAACCCTTTTTCTAATCATACAAGCAAAGTAAACATACTACATTGCTATGAATTTATGTTTGGTTTAGTTGAAATGAAATAATTGTGTAAGTTGAATTTAGAGTTTGTTGAATTAATGATAAATTAGTTATGAATACAATCAATTAGTGTTGATTTCATATAGTTGAAGATGAAAATAAGTTTAATTAATTACGAATTAATTGTGTTATTTTTAATTTTGGATAAGTTGTTGAGTTAGAAATTTTATGTGGATTGTTGGAATCATCTAATAATGCTATCGACTATGCTTAATGATTTCATGCAATAGAGCATAAATACGGTAGAATTATGATGAAATACACGTTGCATTGAATTGTTGATAAGATGTCGAATTTGGTATTTTCTTTAAATTATTTTAATTTGCTATGAATTTGGGTTTGATTTAATGTAATTGAACATGAAAATATCAATTAGATTTGATATCATGAATTATATTTAATTTTGGTCCAGTATGCTTTTGCGTTATATTTTTGGGATTTGATTGAATTTGCTATGAATTTTGCCAATTAGGGTTGGGGTAATGCAATTTAGTTAAGATTATGTCCAATTGACCAGAATCTGATTTGTTTTTCCTACATAATGTCTTATAACATATTTATGTTATGTCATTACGGTGGTACTATTGTTCCTAGTATGAACGGTAGTATCATATACAATGACATGGGCAATTTGTTGTTAAATGGTAATTTAGACATGTCATATGCAGATATGAAAGAAATGTTTTTTCATGGACTTGGGTGGAATTATAATAATATTGATGTTGAAATAACTTGAAGGGTCTCAAATTAGTAAACATCAATATTATCTTGTACCGATTGTACGTGATGACAATTTTAAGTTAACGATTGATTCTTTCATCCAAAGTGGGTTAAACATAATAGTATTGTATGTGATTAGTCGAATAAAATCTTTGTATGTAGGGGTAAAAATAATTTATAGTCGGATGATTTGCTATAAAGGATTAATGATACTATGGGCACTTAGAGGGTGTTTGGCAGTGTGGTAGCGGTTGCTTTTCAAATAACTTTTTGTGCCGAAATGTATGCCAATTATTTTTTTATTTTTTAAAAATTATTTTTGACATCAGCACATTAAAACGATCTAAAACGTACAAACCATATTAAATTTTAGCAAAACAAAAATTAAAACTTTGTGGGAACGCGGTTTGCACCGCATTCCCAAACATATTCTTAGTCATAGACTTATGCTAGGAGGGTTAGATTTGAAGGTGGGACAAACATTCAAGTTTAAAAATGAATTGGTTAATACAATTAAACGATAACACATTGCACATTCAGTTGAATACCGAGTCCAATCGTCGAACTCTATATTTGTTCAATTACAATATAAGAGTTTAGGAAGGCCTCGTGATTTAAGTCGACAATCGGGTAGTTTACATGGAAAACACACAAATGCATAAGTGAGAGGTAAAATTGTAAATAGAGGCAAATCACTTTTTAAATAGGCTAGAACAACCCAAAACATCCAGCAGCAATGGAGTTTCGTTTCTTCATCTTTTCGTTTGAAATGTTTTAGAGAAAACACCTAAATATGGTAATATTTGACTGAAATCAAGTGGGTTTTTGAAGGAAAATGTCATAACTTATTTTTGGGTTATTGCCCATAATTTTTACCTTTTTTCTTTTCAAAATAAAATAATAATAATAAGAAGACTGGTATTTTGGCAAAAGCAAGCTGAGAGTATTTCAAATGTAAAAAAAATATCAAACTGCAATTTTAAATGGAATAAGGAGCCTAATTGTACCTCATTTTACCTAAAACTGGAGAGACAAAGCAGATTCAAGGTCAGGTTACATGATTATTGGATGAATCAACATAAAAATTAAGCCTAAAGACATAATTAGATTTTTAAAAGGCCAATTTGTTCAAATCATGGGCCAAATTAAAGTTTAATTATATTTAAAAATTAATTCGGGTCTAATTCAAGGATTTAATTAGGTGCAAGGACTTAATTATATTTTAAATGGGCTAACTTAATTTTATTAGGGGCTTAATTGGTGAAGAATTAAGTTCAGGGGCCTAATTTGGGCTTAATTGAGAAGATTGAAATTTTATGACACCAAATTTAATTTTTACAAAGTCAATTGGTTCAAATCAGGGGTTAAATCACAAGAAAATAAAAGTTTTGGGGTTAATTAAGGGCTAAATTGAATAAATTTACAGCCAATAACTATTTTACAAAAGACGTCGAACTATGGGGACTCGATTGATTTAAATCAGGAGTGAAATTGAAAAAAATTAAAAGTTAATTCTGAATTGAGGGTCAAATTGCATAAATCCATGACTAATGACTAATGTGAAAAGGATGTTGAAATTCAGGGATGGCATTGAATTTTAGCAGGGGAAAAATTGTATAAAATTGAAAGTTTATGGTCAATATTAGGGGTGCAGTTGAAATAAATTAAAAGATGAAGGACCAAATTCAACTTTGGCCACAACCCTAAATTAAAACCTTAAAATGTCCAAAAAGGTGCCATTTTGAACCATTAAAAAAAAAGACCAAATATCGCGTCGTCTAGTGACTGTTCATCTTCTTCTCCATTTAAGCCAGAAAAAGCTGCTCGAGTGGCCTCCTTTCTAATGCATTTAATGCTTTATTTATCGATCAAATTTGACAAAACTTGCACGCAAATGATGGTCTAACATCTGACTACACCCTAGTATGGTCTTTTTTAGCCAATTGACACCACAACGGCCTCAGCACCGCCTTAAAGTTGTCAACCCAACCAGCCTTTCTACAACAACTTTTTCAAGCCATGATGGCAACTTTGAACCAATGGTTGAGATCCTTCCAGTTCGAATCAAGAGCCAAGATTAGACACCACAAAAAACAACATGTCCCTCTTTCACCCCCTATAAATAAAGGTGGATTCCATTCCTTGAAGAACAACAAATCATAAGCCAAAGTTGAGAAGAAAAAAAAAACCATTTTTCTGCCTAGTTTTTCTTTCCCCCCTCTCGGCCACCACTTTGGCCACTTTCTCTGCCGCGCCTCAACCATTGTTGTCGCCACCAACCACTCGCCGATCTTTCCTACAACATTAGGAACCCCTCTTACAACTTTCCTCCTTTGACCAAACGAGTTTTCCCCCTCCAAAACATCCCTTGCCACTACATTCTATATGCAGTGGCCATAACAATTAACCTCATGGTCACTAGGCTAGGCTGCTATCGACCCAACTTGACTCAGTTGGATCCAACCCAGATGGTTGGGTTAGTCCACCCTAATATAATAATAATAATAATAATAATAATAATAATGTAATAATAATAATAATGTAATAATATTTAAAAAAAATTCAAAAAAAATTATAAGTCCTTTACTTGTGATTTTCTCGTATGTTTTTCTACCAATTTTGCATAATATCATGTTGTAAATTTACTCTGTAAGATACAGATCCAATATTAAAATACCTGGTTTTCTCTGAAACATTTCTAAAATAATTTGAAAATTCAAAAAAAATCTCAAAAATTTTAAATTAAATTCCTCTTTTAAAAAAACAAAAAATATTTTGTTTTCATGCATACAGCAAAATCGTAAAATTTTTCTAAGTATACTTTTTATAAAATAAAATAAAAATAAAAATGCATCTTTCTCATGTTCTGAAATGCAAAAATGAATATCGTAACTACTTTATGATTATCCGTTAGGGTTTGACCAAAATATCAAAAATCCTTCACTAATCATTTTGTTCACTTTATATTTAAAATGTTAGGGTTTTGCTGTAGACTTTTATATTCGGAAGTGTAAAACTACACAATAGAGTACACCCTCAGGTATTAAAGACACAAAGTGCAAAATAAATATGATGCTAGAATTTAGACTATAGAATGGTTAGGATTTAGCCCGATAAGATTAAGACTTCCTCACGAACGGAGATTTACCTTGAACTTTAGAGACAAGAACAATGAACAGAAACTTGACCTTGAAAAATAATCAAACAACAATGCAGCTTACCTCAGGTATGGTGCATTAGGTAATGCATCTTTTCCTTTCACAACCAGTCCCTTGCGTTGACTCTTACAAACTATAGATTTTCTAGTAATCATAATATTAGGTGTCGATTCTTAAACCTTATAATTATAACTTTATGATTATACTCAATACCCTTTCATTTTCTAATATCTTTCAAGAGGCTTAGCCCGTCATTTGACGTTACCCTGCGACAGAAAACATGATATAAGTGAGATGAGAGGCTAAAACAATTAAGAGAAGAAAGTGAAGTTCTTAAATAGAGAAACTTGGGTCTAAAAAAAGGACGAAATTGGAGAAGATGAGCCAAAAGACCACTTTAAATCCATTCTAGACATCATGAGTAAGTTTTGTTATAACCAATTGCTTTGATTTTTATGGGTAATGTAGAGGATTTGAAATTTGTGATGTAGTAATGTTGAGTTAGGGTAGGAAAGTGTTGAAATAAGTATTTGTTTTGTTGGAAATCATGTTTAAATGAATTAAATATTGTTGTTGATGAATAAGTAAGTGATCTTGGCCTTACTTTCCTTGTAATTATGGATGATTTGGAAGGATTGAACTAGTTAGTTTATGGGTTTGTGATTGAACTTAGTGTTTGATTGAATAATGAGTTTATAGATGCTACATTTGCTATGAGTTGAGTTTTTGAACATGAATTAGGATTGGGTAATGTTGTATTATAGAAAAAATTAAGATGATTTATTGATTATCTCATTGAATATGGTAGATAAAGTTTTAAATGAGAAAAAAAAAAAAAAGAACACCTATGGCTCTTTGAATGGAATTCGGCCATAATAAAGAGATAGTGGGAAAAATGATTTCGTTTGGGTTATACTTTTGAAATTATTGTTGAAACTTGAACTTGATTGTGTTAAAATGACTTTAGAATGAATAAAATGAGAATAAATTCCTTGAAAAATAAATTTTAATTTTTAGTTGAAAACACCAGATAAAAAAAAAAAGAATGATAAGAGTCGTCGTACTAAGCGAAACTATGCTGATGATAAATGTTATGTAGAGATATAACATGTGTAAAAATTGGTCAATGGGTTAGTATATCTAAAGAAAAAGAGTATGTTAGTTGTGACAATTGGCTAAAAATAGGTATTTAACTGTTGAGTGATGTATTTGAATGCATGATTATACGTTATTGCGTGAATAAATGAACATACTCTGAGTGAATGCTAGATTCAATTTTATAGATGATTATGACATTTGGAAATCAAGGACACATATTAAATTTTATAAATGCTTGTAAACATGTGTTAAATGGGAACAAAGATAATGTTCCTAGTTTGATTAAATGTGCTTACAATGATTGAAAATCCTATAGGCACAGGGAAAGTATGGGAGCTGGACAACATACTAATGGAACAAGATTTATACACACTCTAGGTAGGTGCTCGACACCTTGTTTTTTAGAATCTTTAAATGATGTTTTGTATATATGTCATTCTTTTTATAAATTTTTTTGTGTTAAGGAATAATTGTGTCGTGAAAATTAGGGATATGGTATGATGTAAAATGTTATGGTTGTATAGAATGTGATATAAATATCTAAATGCTTTATGCATATAGGGTAAGGTGTTAATAAAAGAGGTCAAAATATGATGCTAAAGTTATATTCATATGGGATAGATAAAGTACGTATGAAAAAAATATAAAATGAGCTAAATTATATAGACGATATGACGGTTTAAAAGTTAAAAGAAGATGATGAATTCATAAAAATTTGGTATTAAAGTTTAGAATAAAAGGATGGATTATAACAAATAAAACTTACGGTACGGAACAAAATATTTGAACATAGTACGTTACTTAGTTTGGTAAAGAAGAAAGTTATTACAACAACAAATTGATTAGTCTGCCTAGAGGTGGAGATTAATAACATCAATGATACTGATGACCGACATTGATTTATTAGTTTGCCCAAATGTGAAGACTAATGGCATTAGTAATACTAATGATCAACATTGATTGATTAGTCTGCTTGAAGGTGGAAACTAATGGCATTAGTGATATTGATAACCATCATTGATTAATTAGTTTACCAGGAGGTAGAAATTAATGGTTTTAGTTGATAATAATATTGGGAAATTATTTGATTAGTCAACCTTGAAAATTGTGACTAATGATATAAGGTGTTTTGATTTCGGTATTGTATAATTGGCTAGGATGAAAAGAGGGTGGATTAAGAACTAATTGTAAAGAGAATGATTGTGGTGGGGTCTTAAGTATTCCAATTAAAGGTGGTGTTTGATCCTTGTGAAGGATAGAGAGAGGAAATATCCTGGTGATAAGAAAAGTGGTGTAAATGGTAATTGGACATACAATTCATTTTATAGAGAGGAAGAGAAGCCAAGTTGATAACACAATATCAAGTCAAGATTAAAGATTGTTTTGGTAATATGTTAGGGTGTGAAAAACACCTTTTTTGATAGCATGATAGTGTGAGAATCGTGGTTGTTTTACTAATGGGATATGTTTATGAAATAAGGCTGTTTAAACAATATATTTTGAAAATAGAGATGGAGTGAATACGAGTTATTGTAGGGTTAGATTAAGGTGCAAAAAAAAAGCTAAAATAAACAGCCCAAAAAATAGTATAAAGTAAGTCATTTTGGTAGTGTTACAGACAATAATGACTAAAAATGAAAGATACTACATTGTAGAGAGGTTTTAGATGCGGGAAAGTAAAGGATTGTTTGTTGGTTTATGTGTTTAAGTTAGAGTTATATGTTGCATGGAAATGGATGAAACATGTTTTGAATAGGTGTATGGTTTAAACTTATTAGAATGTGCATAACGATATTAATTTTCTTTAATTGGGTTAAATATATGAATTGAATAAGAATCAAAATATGATTCTTATAATGAATTCCTTAGTTATGTTAACTTTGACCTTACTAATACAAGGGAGACCTCAAGAGTTGGGAGTAGCTAAGAAGAGCATCAGGTTTCAAAAAGATGCTCGACACCTTATGCCACTTTTAGAAAGTTATTAAATTATGTAATTGCAAATTCTTTAAGTTTGTTTTTGTATGTTGATTATTGATAGTGTTTTGTCATGTAAATGAATTCAGTACGGTATAATTAATCGATAATTTTTAATTGCATTATGTAAAATTTATGTTTAAATATTATATACATGTATGTGTTAAATGTAATGTTTGAAAATGATATTTTTTATTGAATGATATATGATAATTTGTGTGATGGAAGTAATCTTAAGGCTATCATTGTATTATATTGGTTAATGGTTCAGGATGATTGAACCAAATCATATGTGTTAAATTGAGATGAGTTCTTCTACAGGTTGGGTTTTTAGGAATGTTACTTTTAAAAAGAAACTCTATCGAAGTTTTGGTAGATTTAATGACAGTCTAAATGGATACCAAACATGATTTTAAAAAAGGAATTTAAGGATTATTGAATTAATATAGAAAAACAAATTACTCCATTTTTCTTATAAGTTTAAGGCTTGGAAGCTTTTAGAATTGTGAGCTATTACAAGCCTTTTTTATTTTCACTCGAAGGGTGTGGGTGGTTTCCACTCATTAGTGCGAGACAATCACAAGCCAACTATTTTTTTTTTATTATTATTTTTATTCATTAAAAGATTGATTTAGCTCTAATTAAAATAGATTATAACAGAAAAACCATGATCAAAATATCAATATACTCTTTAACCCCTTCTTTAATTTTTTTTACTTGAAGGAAAATGAAGTAATTGTATTTTTTTTAATAGAAAAAGACGAAAACACCTTCTTTTCCTTTATTTTTTTGTTTATTTATTAAGGGTATTTATATAATTTAAATGTGTAAAAAAGAGTTAATAGATTAATATGCCCCCAATTAATTTCATAAAATCAAATGAACCTTTTAAAAAAGACTATTTTACCCTCATAGAAAGGTTATTTGTTTGTTGTAATGAAGGCAAAGACGTCATTGCACTATAGCAATCCACAATGCAATGTGTCTTGCCCTACAATAAAAGACTGGTGGGGTTTAGTGGATTTTTTTTTAAATTTTATCCTTCAACATTAGATTGATTAGAAACTGGACTTTATGATTTTTTTTTATTTTTTTGTTAATTTTTTTAATTTAACCCTTCAACAACACAATTTTCTTTTTATTTTTTTAATTTTTTTCAATTTTATCATTCAGTATTAGGTTGTTTTAGGAATTGTGCTTTATAATGTTTTTAGATTTCCATTCTGTTGGGTTATATACCGGTCTCATAGATTTTTTTTATTTCAACCTTTAATATTAGATTTGTTGAATTTTTTTAATTATTACTATGAATTTATCTCGATTTCATAACACAGGTCGCTGGTTTAATAGGTTGACTCAGGTCAAGTTTTTTTTTTACACCTTTTCTTCTTGATTTTTTTTATTTCATCTTTCAACGCTCAGTTGGTTGAAAACCAAGCTTTGCAATGTTTTCTTATTTGTTATCTATGGGATTATCCTGATCTCATATCCAAGTAACAAGTTTTGTAATTTTTTCTCAATTTCAATCTTGAATATTAGATTCGTTGGAAATAGAGCTTTATAATTATTGTTTTCTTTTTATGAGTTATCTTAATCTTAATATCAGGTCGCGAGTTTAACATGTTAATCCGGGTTGACTTAGATTGTTTTTTTTAATCGATCTTTTTTTCAAATTCATCCTTCAACATTGGTTAGTTGGGAATTAGGTTTCATAGTTTTTTTTTTATTTCTTTATACGGGGTTATCCCAATCTCATGACTCGGATTGCAGGTTTGACAATTAACCCGGGTTGACTCAGGTAGGTTTTTTATCATTTAAAAAAAAATAATTAATTTCATCTTTCAACATTGGGTTAATTAAAATTAGTCTTCATAATTTTTTTGATTTGTTTTCTTTAAGGTGATTACAGTCTCATGATACAAGTTGTAAATTTAATAAGTTGACACGGATTGATCCAATATTCAATCGTCTTATTATTTGAAAAAAAGGTTCGATCGATTCAATATTTAATTGTCTTATTATTTGAAAAAAAAAATTAATATATCATCTTATTAATATTAAAAAAAACATGGTATATAATATACATTATATTTTGAGTTTACAATTTATTTATTTTTTTTTGTTAAAAAGCATCTAATCAATGTTTAATTTTTTTTTATGTTAAAAAGGAAAATCTAGCCTGCATCATTGATCTAGTGATGTTACAATTGTGTATACCTAACTTATCTATCCCAAGTTGCGAGAGACGAGTTTCTTGTGTTTAAAGAAAACTACA
>Ga0307517_10004668_pt1 | contig 21006 bp, 13 predicted proteins | sample 23_EM_MG_FD_194515 | JGI IMG/M metagenome (GOLD analysis project Ga0307517, IMG submission 194515) | Populus trichocarpa ectomycorrhiza microbial communities from riparian zone in the Pacific Northwest, United States - 23_EM | ecosystem: Host-associated > Plants > Roots > Unclassified | place...
AAATTATATATTTGTAATCTTTGAATTCATTATCTCATATCAAAACTATATCTTTCTCTAGCTAAAACTTAGGTAAATTATCCTTATTTGAATAGGTGATGCTTTCATTGTTTTTTTTTTTTTTTTTTGTGCAATCATCCTTTTGGATTCCAATAAAAGATGATGATGTGAATAACAAATGCATTGATTATAATTCAATACTCAAATATTAATATCCATTAAATTTTTATTTGATTTTATGTTTTAAGAATGTTTTTTAAAAAAATTAATATTATTTTAATATGATGGTATAAAAAAATATTATTTTAATATATTTTTTAAAAAATATATTTTAAAAAATAATTACTACTAGAGTCTTAATCACCTTCGAGCTAGTCTAATAAAAACAAGAGAAATTTATATATTAAACTAAACACTGCCAATAACCCCCCTTTGACATAAAGGTATTATAAATTAACAAGAGGGGTTATGAAAAACGTGTACCTAACCTCCCCATGGCCAAAATGTCGAGAGAGGGCCCTCTTTTTTTAAAAAAAAAAAATGAAAGCAATTATGATGACAATATTCCGATCCGCAAGCCGATACACCATTATAAAATATCTGAAAAAAATCACATCAATAGACTACTAGAACCCTAACTAATAAAATCCATCTAATGGTCTAATAGTAAAAATTTGGGATCAAGAGGTTTACTTCCTTTGTGATTTCAGGTTCGAGCCCTGTGGTTGCTCATATGATGGCCACTGGAGGCTTACATGGTCGTTAACTTCAGGGTCCGTGGGATTAGTTGAAGTGCACGCAAGCTGACCCAGACATCCATGTTAAACTAAAAAAATAAAAATTATTTGAGAGTTGATCTCCAACGTTTTCCAAAAAGAATATTTAATTAGTTTACTCAAAAGAATTTGATATGTGCTTATCAGTATTATGTTTGTTATTTTACTTTAATTAAACTTTCCAGTTATCACTAATATTATGGAAAGTTAAATATGTATTTCACCTATTATATCACGTTATAGTATGTTTTAACGAGAAATATTATAAGATTGAGTGAATAACCAGTAATATTCTAGATAAAGATATTATTATTATTTTAACAGAGCATATGTTATGAATTTTTTGAGTTGGGTCCATCTGCCTGGATATAACAAGAACAGAGTCAAATCAACGAAACTGTTTTTTGCAAGGACTAGTTTACCGATTGGGAACAAACACAGGGTCTAAAAATGGGCATGTCCAGTTGTCAACTTGTCATCCTAAAATAAATAAATAAATAAGTCGCCGTGTTTTTGTGACAGCACGTGTCGATAACCTATTAGATAGATAGCTAATATCTCTGCTACCATAAACACACCAAGCATTGAATCCAGGAACAAGGTACGATGATCTTTTTTTTCTCCACTTGCTAGTGTAGCTCTATTGGAATACTCGCTTTCAGCTGTTGACATTTGTCTTTAACAATCTCTTCTCTCCTTCTCAACCCTATATTTGATTCTCTTGACCCTAAACAATGGTCTTTTAGGGCACCTCAGTTTAAAGGCAGTTTGGAAAGTAAAGGTGTTTTTTTTTAATTATTATTTTTTTAATGTTTTGTAAAGTTTTGGCAAGTTGATGTTAAAAATAATTTTGAAAAAATAAAAAATATTATTTTAATATATTAAAAATAAATAACTACTACACTCCTAGATATTATTTTCTTAGATATTCTCTTAAAAAAATATATTTTTAACATTTGATTGGGCAAAACAAATCAACCACTCTAAACTTTCCAGACAAAACATAAGATTGGCATCCTAAACACTTCTCCAAAAGGATAGCGGCTGCTCTTCCTCCTTCCAAACTCCTTACCTAAACCAGGTAAGTTTCTTTCTACTTTTCTGTGTTTTTTTTTTTTTTTTGGTGATAAATAAGTAGGCTCTCTATTTATATACTTTTCTTTCATTAGCTATCTATATGAAGTTATTTTTATTTTATTCTTACTTATTAATCAGCCAGTTACATATATATTCTCCTATCTATACTTAGGTTAATTAATATCGTGTCTTCTTTTCTATTCATAAAAAAAAAATTCATGTTTTAATTACATTTCCTATAGTTTGTGATTCTCAGTTACTTACCTTCTTCTATTTTTTGGAACGATCCCAACTTTCCTGTTTTTATTGATATATATATATATATATATCATTACTTTGGGTTTTAGGGATTGTTGACCTAACTGCTAATTCAATAAGGATTTTCGCTGAAATATTTTTTATAATTAACGTAGTTATGAATTCAGATCTTGGATCTATCTAGTCTAGCAATAAAAAAGAAGAGTGGAAAAATCCCAGAATAGCAAGATGGGGAGAGGGAAGATTGTGATACGCAGGATCGACAATTCGACAAGTAGGCAAGTTACTTTCTCCAAAAGAAGAAGTGGGCTGCTTAAGAAGGCTAAGGAGCTAGCAGTCCTTTGTGATGCGGAAGTTGGAGTAATTGTCTTCTCCAGCACAGGCAAGCTCTATGATCATGCAAACACTAGGTCAGACCTCTCTCTCTCCTCTCTCTATATATATTTTGGTGTATACAGTATGAATAAATAGTTAGGTCATATGTATAGATGTAATTGCTCTTTCTCCTCCGACTTTTATCTCTTTTCCCCTCTTTCATATATGTAATTTGTATTGCAAAACAAGTAGTTCCCATGTTCCGGTGATTAGAATTTTTTTATTTTTACATAAAAGTAGTACAGCTTCCAAAATATGGTTCTGAGTGATAGGATTAGTAGGTTTTCATTACATAAAATCAAGTTACGGCTTTGTGTTGCTAGCTAGGGCTTAATTTCCAGCCGCAAAGACCTTTCTCATATGCATGCATGTTATATATTACTACAGGCACCATTCTCATCAGCGATTCTGAAGGTGAATATCGGTCTGGTAATAGGCCTTGGTCAGTGCTCGGTTTATTTAGTTTTAGAATTAAGCAGCTTGCGCGCAGATGGTAATGGCTGCTTAGTTGGAGTCTGTAAGCACAAGGAGCTTATAGCATCTAGTTTGCACACCTAATTACCTAGCTAGGAAGGGAAATCCTTATTGGTTAGGCCAAACATAAGATAAAATCTTATTACCAGTATGGATAAGCATTGACTGGATAATATTGTAGCCGTAGTACTTATCATGTACGTTTTTAACACTTACTTTTTACATGTAACGTATATATTCGCTTCAATTCTTACAAGATCATCAGTCTTTCAGATAAATCAATAGCAAGTTAGTGCAACTGTATTACAACAATTTTGCATTTCAAAAATAATTTAAAAAAAATTTATTTTTTATTTTAAATTAATATTTTTTTTAATGTTTTCAAATATTTTGATATACTAATATTAAAAATAATTTTAAAAAAATAAAAAAATATATTATTTTGATACATTTTCAAAAAAAAAAAAAAACCTTAAAAAGCAATATCAAGCACCTTGCTTAAAATCCATCTTTCACACCTTTTATGCTATAACAAGCTATCCAAAGATACTAATGCAAACTTCAAGATATGGGCAGACCATTAAGAGAATACATATATAACTATAACTAGTATTTAGTAAAATCATTCTGGATTTTTATTTAATTGTTTAAAATTTTCAGCCATAAATCAGGATTTGAATATAGTCTGAATGGTCTTTCTTCAAATTAACTAAATTAGTACTTTAAAATATATAAGATATATTGGTCTTGCAAGTCTCAATCCTCAATTAGATTTTACTTGAAGAGAATAAAAGCTAATATAATATAAAATTATTATTGAATTTTCTTAAATTTAGGCATTAAATGGTCTTTTAAGTATTTGTATTATCTATACATATAGAATATAGAATTCGAGGGAACATCTAGAAATTATTTTCCTTATATTATCTTGTGAAACATTGCATTCTCAATGAATCATGTATAGTATAATTCTACACAAAGTAGCCTTAGATTGCTAAAGATGAGACTCTAAATCGAGACCTAATCTCACATATATTCACAGTAGCTCTTTAAAGTTTGAATTTGCCTTGTTCTTTCTAATTTTTCACCCTCTTTTTTTTTTCTGGAAAATTGTCCATCCATCCATATAGTATAAACTACATTATAGTTTTTTATGATTGTGTATGTATGAAATTATCGTTTACATGGACTATCTTGTAGTTGCTCCAATCTTTGATCTACTATAGTTAAATATATACCTAACAAAATAGTGTTTTCATATTCTCTTTTTAGTTTTTTAGTTTAATATGGATGTTCGGGTCATCTTATGCATACCTCAACTAAAATAGTGTTTTCATCTTTGCTTTCCATGCATGCCTATATGCCTATAAACCCTAGTTTCACACTTGCTCGCTTCACTTGCTTTTGCAATAGCACCACTAAATTACAAAATCATTAGTATTATTTGGGTATTTAGATTGCAGCTCTGTCTCCCTCTCCACCTCTCTTTTCTCCTGACCAGTACGCTACCGTCTCTATGTACTATTGCGACGTTAAGCAATAATCTTTTCATGCCAAGATAATTTATAAGCAACATAGAAGCTTCCTGGAAGAGTAATGTCCGCGTGCAATGTATGTCAGTGATCAGTAGAATCTAATAATAGTGAGAAAGCTTTGCAACGTGATTGAATAGTTATGTGCATGGTCTTTAGGGAGACCTAAAGTCATTGGGATTAGAGGCTTCTTTTGTTTTCACACCTGCCTTTCCTAACATGGCAGAAACAATACTCTTAGCAAGGCATGGCATTAGGTTTGTCAATAATTGCTATTGAAAACTTGCACCACGGCAAAGAATCTTGATGATAATGAGGATTTCGAACCTTTTAGCCTGACTGGTATTGAGGTATAGAATGAAGTTTTTACCTGAGCTCATAGGAATTAATCTACAGGCGAGGTTCAAAGGAAAAGGCATTGATCGATACCTATGTTGCGACTTGGGAATCAATTGATATGCAACTGTTACACACATTAACAGAAGCAATTAAACTCTTAAATAGTATACAAATTGCATGGGATTGAAATAAATATGTAACCTCAATATAGTTTAGCCTAATGGTTAAGAAGGTACGTATAATCCTTTTCTTGACATTTCTAGATAATAAGTAACTTAAATATTTAGAATTTAGATCCTAAAAAAACTCTAAATAATAATCATATACCCATAAACAAATTATTTGAAGTAATACCATTTGTTTTTCATGGAACAAATTTTATAAGTAATGATGTAAAAAATATGATGATCATGACATGAGGTGATAGTAATTGTCGTAGTTGGGGGTGATGGCGGTGCCCACGGGGATAATGAATCAAAGATAATGTGGTGGTGCGGCGGGAGTGACAAAATTACTTGTACAATTAATGGATATCTAACAAAATCCATGCAAGGATGAGCATGGAGGTATTTTCCTTTTGAATGCCCCTCACCTCTCATAAAGAACTCGAAACCAATTTATTTTTTAAAATTAATACTATTGTCGAGTTTACTTTTTAATTATTTATATTTCATAATGTATTAGATTTGAGATAAAATTCAATGTTTTATATGAGCTTAATATTTATTTTTGTATTGTATAATCAACTATCAAATATTGTTTTTCAATTCAAAACACTATATCATTTTTTTAATTAATAAAAATCTTCAAATTTATCTCATATCCGATGAAAAAAAGTTTTTTCCTTATCCGAAACATGATCAATATAAGAAAGGAATGAAGAAAGTATTACCTGTCACTTTATCATTTTTAGTGCATGTTTGATGTTGTGTATTTTCTGTTTTTTAAGTAATTTTCGCTTGAAAAAAAATTAAATTAATGTTTTTTAGATTTTTTTTATGGTTTTAATGAGTTGATTTAAAAAATTAAAAAAATCTAGAAAAAAATTATTTTAATACATTTTCAATTAAGAAATACTTTTAAGAAATATCATACATTGCATTACCAAACACGCAATTAATAATAAAGTAAAGGTTTTATGGTGGCAACAGTGGTAGAGGTGAATGGTAACATGAGTGGAGTGTGAAACAATCCAAATAAATAAAGAGAAATGAAAAAATAAGAGATGAGAAGGCTAGAGTTTTATTGATATTGTATGATGTGATCACAATAATATAAGGAAATAGGTTTAACCTAAATACAAAGAGATTATATATAGGCTAAACTGAAAAGAAAATAAAAAATATTATTTTACCCTTAATAAATAAAACAAAATAACCCTATATTTCTTAACATCTCCCCTTAAACTCACGATGCGGCAGCTATAAGTATCGAGAGTTTGCCAACAAGAAAAAAAATAGAAAACAGAATTCGACTTGGTAAGGAAATCTGTAATCTGTAAAGAAGAAGAAATAAAAGGCAAAGTAATGGTGTCATGCTTGATATAATGATGAGTAAGATGAAAATTGATCTCAATGTATTTAGTTCGTTCGTGAAAAACTGAGTTGTGAGCAATTTGAATAGAACTTTAGTTGTCACAAAACAATACATAGGAGTGAGATGAGAAAATGAAACTCTCATATCTGCAAGTAACCAACATAACCAAATAATCTATTTAGTAATAGATGTCATAACACAATATTCTATTTCGGTTGAAAATTGAAAAACAATAAATTATTTATTGATCTTCCAAGAAATAAGATAATCACCTAAAAAATACAGAAGCTAGTAACAAACTTGCGATCTGTGGGATCATTGTTATGATCAACATCAGAATATGCACGCAGCTCCAAGGAAGAGGTGGATGGAAGTAAAATACTATGAAAGACTATACCCCGAAGATATCGCAAAATACGAAAAACAACTGCCCAATTAACAGTGGTAGAAGAAGCAACAAATTGACTAACAATATGAACAATATATGCAATATTTGGACGAGTAATAGTGAGATATATCAAATTCTCAACAATAATATGGTATAAAGTAGGATCTGACAAAGGTAAATCATCAGAAAAAGAATATTTTGTGTTAACCTCAATGAGAGTATCTACAATCTTATTATCAGTAAATCTAGCTCGCTCAAGAACATCTGCAACATATTTCAACTTGTATCAGTGCACTTAACAAAAATAACAGAATCATGATTACTAGAAACAAATACAAAAGAAGAGATCACAACAAAAAATTTCTCAAACCAAGCACAAGGTACTTGTTTGAGACTATATAACGTTTTCTTAAGTTTGTAAGCATACCCTGTCATGTGAAACATAGGAGAGGGTGCCATATAAACTTCTTCTTGAAAATCTCTATTAAAGAAGGTATTTTTAACATTAAGTTGAGAGATATGTCACTGACAAACCGAAGCTACTATAATAAAAGTACAAAATATAGTTATTTTTTCAACTGGAGCAAATGTCTCATCATAATCAATATCATACTATTCAGAGTATCCTTTTGCAACCAACCTAACTTTGTATAGCTTAGTAGACCCATTACAATTAGTCTTGATATTATACACCCAACGATAACCAAAAACACTCTTACCAGAAGGTAGAGAAACCAAATCTCAAGTATTTGTCTTATGCAAAGCAGAAAGTTTCTCATCCATAGCTTGCTGCCAAAGAGGATCAAGAATTCCTCTTTATAGGAAAAATGCTTAAAGAGACAATAAATAGAAGCTAAAAAAAACTTAAAAGATGAAGAATAATAAAAATAGGCAAAATTTAGTAACTTTGTGGACTTAGGAATGCGTATGGATTGACGTAGAGGTGGATTCATAATCTTAAACAGAGCTTGAGAGACTATAGAAGAAAATGGAGCTTTAGATATACCAGAGATTAAATTATCAATACCTGTAGAATAATCAGTACGAATTGTTCGAACAAGAGAAGAGGTATTTGAAGTACTGGGAACTTGAGATGATAAACTATCAGAATCTTCAAAAAAAATATTTATATGAATAAGATCAGATCTAGTCAAGCTATAAGTAGTGGATAGAATAGAAAAGAAAGGTATATGCTCGAGAAAGACAACATGATGAGACATAAAGTTTCTGAGTCATTGGATCAAAACAACGATATCCTTTTTTACCTTTATCATAACCCAAAAGGACAAAAATAACAAATTGAGAGAACAACTTACTGCATTCTACATGAGGATAAAGAACAAAACAGGTACGACAAAAAACTCTAAAGAATGAATAATCAGGGGCATACTCATACAAGTTTTCAAAATGAGAAAAATATAAAAAATAAAAAGATAGAATTGTATTAATCAAACCTACAATAGTAAGAACAACTTCTCCCCAAAAAACACCAGGAACAGAAGCAGACAACAAGAGAGAACAAGCAGTTTCAATAATGTGCCTATGTTTTCTTTCAGCAACTTCATTTTGCTCAAGAGTATCTGTACACGAAGTTTGGTGAATGGTTTCATCTAAGGAAAGAAACTCACAAAATTTATTAGAGTTATATTTATCACCCAAATCACTCCTAAAACATTTGATAACAGTGGAATTTTGAGTTTTGACAGGAGCTCGAAAGGTTGTATATATCTCAAAGAATTCAGAATATTGTTTCATTAAATAAGCCCAATAATAACGAGTATGATCATCATCAATAAAAGAAATATAATATCGAGACCCTCTTTTGTGGAAATAGGAGAAGTCCATATACATCAGAATGAATCAAATCAAATGCAAAAGAAGAAACAAAAATACTTCGATTAAAAGTTAAAGCAGAAAATTTTGCTAGTTTACATCCATTACAATCATAAATATCAAAAGTTTGTGAATTTCCTAAAGCTATTATGGATACCATAAATCTCAAACAAGAAGATAAAACATGATCTAAATGAGAATATCATAAATAAAAACTAGAAGAAGGATTCAAATGAAAAGAAGACAAATTAAAACTAATAGCAGCAGCAATAGCTGACGTTATAGTCCATTCTTCCTACGGCCTATCCCAATTAGCTTCTAAGACTGCAGATCTTGCACACAACAAAAATAAAAGGAAAAGATGACTAAATAATCGCTAGAATCACATAACTGACCAACATAAGCAAGATTTAATATGAGTTTTGGAATAAAAAAAACATTAAGGTGAGACAAGTGAGGCGTGACAACAGAGCCAACACTTGTTAAGGGCATAAGAGTGTCATCAGTAGTCATGACAGGAATAGAAGGTGAAAAGGACACAGAAGCGAAAGATGAAGAATCTGAAGGCATATGATGTGAAGCACTAGAATTCAAGACTCATTCAGAATGTGACATACCTAAAGAACTATGAGGCAACTGACCTAGAGGAAAAAAAAAGAGTGGACATAACTTGTGGTTGTAAAGAGAGAAACTTCTGAAATTGCTCAGTCAGAGTACTAAGATCGGTGAAAGAACCTAATGAAACTATTATTGTAGTATTGTGGTATAGTGGTTTATTGCCCTGAAATGGTCTATGAGCATTAGATTGTGACTAGCTGTCAAGCTTTCAAGCTTGATTTTGTTATCTCAACTTAGGACACTAAACCTTCCAATGACCTTTATGCTTACAAAAATTGCACTCATCAAAAGCAACCCTTGTGTAAGACTTATTCTAATTATTAGAGAATGACTTAGAAGGTACTGCTAGCATAGAAAGATTAGAAGTATAAAGAATTCTCTTTTCAGAATAAGATTGAAGACGTATTTCTTTAGCCAATAACTCACTGACAACTAAGTCAACAAAAGGTAGTGGAGAACGATGCAAAGTTGAACGTCTAAGTCCTTCAAAATCAATGCAAAGTGCCGTTAAAAACTATATCAATTGTTGCTCCTCTCTACGAGTAATATAGGTACCATATGCCTTTAATTATGTTGTTTCTACAAGAGCTAATTGATCCTAAAGATATGTCATAGCATAATAAAACTCCTGAATACTCATATTTTTTTGGTGAAGAGCTCGTATATCATTCTCTAATTGATACTGTTTTTCAAAATTTGATTGCGTAAATAACCTTTGCAAATGATCTCAAACCTCTTTTGATGTCTTATACTTTATCAACTGTGTATCTATAAAATGCTCAACATAATTGTTAATCCAAGTAATAATCTTTACATTGTTTGCTTCTCATGTATATATCAAAGCAGTATAACTCTTATCGATATTCCTAGGTATCATAGAAGTTCCACTAATATATCCCCACATCTTTTTACCCTTAAGAAAATTTCTTATTACATAACTCCAATATGAATAATTATTTCCATCCAACCTCACACTCACAGACTGAAGTGAATCATCTCTTTTAGTAGCCATAATCAACAAACAAAGAAAACCATAACATAAAAAAAAATGAAATATCATATTACAGAATCTGAACAAATATCTTCTTGAAGTTATACGATCACTCCAAAAAAAAAAATCAGGGCTCCACCTTGAACCCTGGTAGGGGCGTGTTGGCCCCCTACAAAACCCCTAACCTCATTTCATGAAATAATGCTTTAATACCATGTGAAACAATCCAAAGAAATAAAGAGAAATACAAAAATAAGAGGAGAATATTAGGGTTTCATTGATATTGCATGATGTGATCACAATAATACAAGGGAATAGGTTTAACTTAAATATAAAGATATTATATATAGACTAAACTGAAAAGAACATAAAAATATTATTCTACAGTTAATAAATAAAACAAAATAACTATATATTTCTTGATATGGAGTTGGGTGATAAAGGTGACATCGTGATGATGGTGATAATAAAATGATGATGGTTGACATGTTGAATGATATTTTAAGTTAATTATTGTTTCAAAAATATTTCATTATTTTAAAAAAATCTAATGAATGTAACATGTTTATATTTTGATAACATATTTTGTATTGATTGTCCTGTAAAAATATTTTACACGGAACAAATACAAAATAATTAGAAAAATATTTTCCGTGAAATATTTTAAGTACATAAAACGTCGCCTTAAGATGTAAAGGCATCTCATGCATTGTTTCACTTCCATCGATCTATTTCATTGGTCGAATTTTTCTACTTTTAGCACATAAAAATATCCTTTCTGTTCTCATTATCTTTTATCTACGGCACCGTTTATTACATTTGTATGACATCATGAACGGCCCGCTTTAATATCACCTCTGACCTTTTCCCTCGTTTCGTACATTGATCTTTTCCCGTTTTGTTTTTTGTCTATCAAAATATAGCAGCTCGTGTTAGTACAATGGTTTTGATTTCTTGCTTTTAATCTTACAAAGTGATGGTAACTACTAGTTATTTATTAATTAGTCCACGGTGGTGCATAGTTGCCAAAGGTGGTGGTGGCACCGATGGTTGATGTTAGTCAGCAGAAATATTAATAAAGGGCACGGGCCATGGGCCAATGAATCTTAGCAGTAGTGACAATAGACAAGCCGACAATACGGTAATCGCACTGGTCACCAAAGTGATGGTGGTGATAGCAGCAAGCACTCACCGCTGGCTGCGGTAGCGAACACTTGACCATGGTAACTTTGGGTTGCTCGCAGCACTGTTGGCTTGGATTGCTAGCGGCACTTTTGGTGTGGTTATTAGCTCACTATTGATAATCCATGGATGACAATGAGCTAGGTGGCCGCGGTGAAAATAGTGATAGGAGGTCGCAGTTTAGCTGGTGCAACCAGCCAATCATGGCAATGGCATGGTGGCCGTTAGGAAACGTTGGTGGCAGTGGCAGCCAGTCACCAGTTGATAATGTTGAGAAAATCAGGTGCCATTGTTAAAATTACTCTTTTTCTAAAATTATGGTGAACAGTTGGAAATTTTAGACTATATTTATTAACAGAGAAATATTTTTCATTTCCATTGATTTTCAGTTTTCTGTTTTTTTAATGAAAAATCAAAAAAAAGTGTTAAATTTATTTCATTCAAATTAAAAAACATTATGAAAAAGTTATATAATTAACTTAAAAAAGAAAGATATATATTTATGTTAAATATATAATAAGAATCAAGTTTATGACACTAACTAAATATGAAAGTACAAAAAAAAACCAATTTTAACGTTTACACTAAAAGTTGTTTGTATATAAAATATAATATATATATATATATATATATATATATATATATATATATATATATATATATTGTTTATGTTTTTTATTTATAAAAATAGTGCAAAACTATGAAGAACCTCTAGATTTATACTAAGAATTAAATTCATTACACTAACTAAATATGAAAAAAAATATTGCATTTAAATAGAAAACTACAGTTATCTTCTTTTTTCTACTAGTCTTTTTAAAAAAACTATAGTTTTACCTGTTTACGAGAAACCCTTAGTTTCTTAAAAATAAAAACCAAAAAAAAATACAACGTTAATTGTGGCTTGAAAACAATACAAACCGAAAAAGCTATTTATTTGATATTAATAATTTTATTTAAAAATACATCAAAATAATATTATTTTATTTTTTAAAATTCATTTTTTAAATTAAAATAATCTTATATTTTTATGAAAACACTTTTCTTCTACCTCAAAAACAAATAATCAAGGGCAATTCTCTTTGCTTGTAACCGGGACCAATGTCAAAGCAAAGGATCAGAAAAAAGGCATAGATAGAGGACAAGGAGGCGAACAAGGCGCACCTGCAGTTTCATTGTCTCGCTTGCGGTAAACTGTAGCCATTCAAACACGACCAGAGTTAAGGAGACAGTATTTCCACTTCACATGCGAATCAGAAAAAGGCATTGATAGAGGAGAGGCATCAGTTAGCTATAGATGTGGTTGAATTTTCTTTCAATTGAGAGCATTTGTCCTGCTTTTGCTTTTAAATTACACCTGACTAGTATCATTACTTACTTCGAAGTTGCATCGCCATAAAGAAGAAACCCTGATTTCTCTGAACTCCCTGCCCTGATTCAGTATGAAGTCCATCATTGAACGCTACAGCAAACAAAAAGAGGAGTGCCAGCCACTGTTAAATCCTGCTTCAGAAGTGAAGGTATGCACTCAACAAACACTTATATTTGCTTTGCGAGATTTACAGCATGCATTGAGGCATATCCACTCAAGTGATTGCATTTTTACTCGAGGGGAGTTGTCAATGGCTCTAGGGCCACTCTGAAAAAGCATCTAGATTTATAAGCAGCTTCATGGTTTTTCATCGCTCCCACGTTTGAACCTGCCTTTGACTAAAAAATAGAATGCTAAAAACTTGGCATCAGCGGACAACAAAGCATTGTCTGCCAGATGTTACAGATTTGGATCAATGCACACACCATTCACAAACATTGAATAGATTAAAATAATTGTGTTTCAAGGAGATAGCTCTATGGATAAACATCAAGCGACATCTTTATGGTTCCAAGTCATTTATAATAAAGAAGCACGCAAGAGCTGCGACTCTAAACTATCATTCATATCATGCATGATGATCACCAACCAATTGTCACTGGGTTCTCGTCAAAATCTTCCAGCCCTATAAAGTAGCCCAGTTCATTGTCATATTCAGCCTTCTCTCTGTCAATCCACTCGTCTTCGCCTAAGACTGACAACTAAGTGTTTTTCCTGACCAAAAAGTTTCCCAACACTCTTCCCTTTTATAAGACAAGTAGAACACAAAGTAGAAATGATACAATACAAGAACCAATCTCAACATTTCATTAACTCAAAAGGATATACACAAGTCTGTCTGTGCATGCGCTATGCACAATGATTTTCTATTATGCCAAGCCATGTTCAATTTAATTTTATCCTGCAACCAAACACAATAGTAACGTCGCCATACAGGAACATTTACAAAATTCATAAACAAAATTCCTCTGTGCAAAACTGAATACACGACCATCTCATTAAGTGTTCTCTGTAGACTGTAGCATGAACATGCAGATTTATAAGGCAATCACTTCTTCAAGCAGCTCTCATCAATTCTATTCTACTCCAAATTATTGCTTGTTATATGATGCACTTCATTTTCTGCTCACTAGTTGTGGAAAAGGGAGGCAGCAAGCTTGGGGAAGGAACTGCAGTGCTTGAAAGAATATCATCGGTAAAGTTAATTATCACTGAATATTCTCAATAGAGGATCTCAACAACACGTCACCGTTGGCCTTAAAATAATGGTGTAGGCTGTGTGGTTAAAAAAATTTACGGCCATGTTATGTTTCACATCATCGATCGCGGTTGTAGCCACATCTGCCACGAGAAAAACTAATAGATTTATGCATCCATGGACAAGTTTTCTTTCTAACACTATATTCATGGACAAGTATAAAACTCCGGCACCATACCTAACATTTGCCTTGAGATGTTGCAGGCAATTGATGGGAGAAGAACTGTCTGGTCTGAGCATCAAAGATCTAGAAAATCTAGAAAACCAGCTGGAGAAGAGTATGAAAGGTGTTCGAATTAAAAAGGTAAACCTATACTGATCTCAAGATCACTTTTTGTACATGTATGCAGCATGCACTTGATGCTAATGCAGCCTTTTTTTGCACACAGGAACAAATTTTAACTGATGAAATTAAAGAGATGAGCCAAAAGGTTTTCTGGACTATTGCCTTCAATATTTCCCAAATTGATTGTAGAGACATTCTCATGCTCACTGGCTTTGATTGGCTTCATTGCAGGGTAATCTAATTTATCAAGAAAACCTAGAACTGCATAAGAAGGTTGACCTCATCGGTCAAGAAAATGCAGAATTGCGTAAGGTACTAGTCTTGGCAACACATGTATCACTAAGAAATTTTATCCATCTCCCATTCAACTCTGAACTTCACTTTTTACCACGAAATAAGGAACCTACAAAGAATTTATACACACATTCTTCATAGAATGCACTCCCTCCTACAATCAGGTAGCTCTTACACAACAAATCTAGAATTCAAGTCTAGTGTATGGGAACCATACCTATATAGCAGTGAGCTAAAAGGCCTGTGGAACCTGAACTTGAGATTTTAGAAAGTGAACATTCATCAACATGCTAAAAGCCTAAATTAGAAGTTTCTTATCCCAGGTTTATGGAGAACGGAATGTGGATGAAGCAAACAGAGCTTCCCGGCCACCCTACACGGTAGAAAATGGATATGACTTGCATGCCCCAATCCGTCTCCAATTGAGCCAGCCCCAGCCTCAGCCTCACAACAGTGAAGCACCAGCAAGCTCAATGAAACTGGGGTAAGTTCTCTTCACAATATGAGAAATTGTATACTAATCTTTATCAGAGCAATTGACTTAACAAAAAATCTGATGACATTCTTTTCAAAATTTGCAAAAGGTTGCAACTCCAATATTAAAGCAGTTGATAACTGTGGATGTTTATCACTTATCAGTCATCATCCACCACACAGATCCAAGCTTAACAATGAGATCTCAAGCATCATGTGAAAGATGCTCGGCAGCAGGACCATCCTATTTGGTATGATATGTTTAATACTAAGTTTAGAGGTTGGTGTAAATAATTGCCAGACCAGCTATCCATATCAAATATGCAATAATGAAAAGCTCAATGTGAGCCAGGTGTTAATAGATGTCTAAAAAATTTAAATGTGCTCAATGGAAATGAACTGCTAAATGAAATGTGGTATCTATATATGCTTTTCTTAGAGAGAAAGATTCGTAAAAATCTAAGTGAAAGACTTGTGCGTTTGTTGATCATTATTTGATTGGAAGTTCTGATCTCTATGCTCTTTTCTGTAATAGTATACATTCTTCAATTCTTTAAATGGAAATTCATGAAAGAAGACAATCAATAAGAGTTTACAAAATAATAATAATTGACCTAATCGTACAAGATACCAATTTCCAATGGGATAAAGTATAGTTACCAAATCAGAAAGCTTGATTTATAGTTAACAATACATAATCCTTGTAGTAAAACTGATGGGGACAACATACCCGAGACATGTTCGTATGATCTATGATAATGGAGGATAGTCCAACCCTTATGTTATTTGTTTTTATTTAGGTTTATTTATTAGACTTTATTTAATTATTGTTAGATAGCATTTATATCCTATCTTTCTTTAGCTTTATCTTCTTAGCTTCTTCTTTTCTCTCTTCTTTAGCTTTAAATCTATTTTGTCCCGCATCAACTTTGGTATCAGAGTACAGACTTTTAATTGTATTTACAGATAATCAATCTCTTAGAGCTTGTGAAAATCCTTAAAATTCAACATAGTTCCTAAACCCTAGAAACTGTGTAGAATCATTATCAACGATTAAAAAAAAAAATTAATCTTTCTATTTACAACCCGGATTTGGAAAAAAAAAATAATCCTTTTGTTTTATAACCCAATTCTGAAAAAAAAAACCCTCGCGTAGCCACGTCAGCAGCAAACGGCCACGTCAGCAGCAAACGGCCACGTCAGCAGCAAACGGCCACGTCAGCAGAAAACGGCCACGCCTGCCATGTCAGCATCATATTGCCACATCAACAGCATCGCCATGTCAACCGCACACTGCCACGTCAGTAGCGCATTGCCACGTCATCACCACATCAGCAGCGCATTGCCACCCAATGCCATGTCAGCAGCAGTAGCTTCCAGCATCTTCCCAACAGTAAATCACTTTACCTTTTGACACGTCGAATTTTATTGTGGCATTACACTTATTATTCAAATTATCATTGATTACTTATGTGCCTAAAAAATAATACCTTCCTTGCATTACACCCTAATTTATTTGCTCACTTTATAAATTGCCATTCAAATTTTGTCATTGGTCTTTTTTATTATCATTGATAGCTCAATCCTTGTGTTATTGGATTTTATTTGGGTTTATTTATTGGGCTTAATTTCATTATTGTTTTATTTAGGTTTATTTATTAGGCTTGGTCTAGTTATTGTATTATTTGTTCTAGGTAAGGTTTTAGTATTTATATTCTATTTCTCTAAATGTCAGACAAGTTGTTGATGAATTGAATAAAAATTGCATAGTTCGAGATTTTTCCCCGTTCTTCTCTTCTTCTGCTTTTTCTTCTCTTTCCTTGGTTTTTTCTTCGTAGCTGCTTCTTTTCTCTCTTCTTTAGTTTTAAATCTCTTTTGTCCCATATCAAAAACACAATAAAACCTAATGATAAAAGAAATAAAACCTAGGCAATAAGGGAAAAGGTGCTTAACAATGCCACAAATTTATATTCTCTATCATGGATTTTGTCAGCTATGAATAAATACTTAATTGAACATCATGTCACAGTTTGTGCAGTAATATTGTAAAAGAAAGAAAAACTCACTATCTTGAGAATATAAGTTATAAATCTGAAACCGTCTGAAGAATGCTTTGTAGAATTGATGTTCGTACCTCATTTCCCTTTTCCAGGTCTAGCATAGAACTCGGCAGACAAGCTCTAAGCAGACAGGACTCCTCGGTAAATGCAGTGGACAAAATCCAATATCTGAAGTTCAACACCAGTCAGGATCCTTTAAAGTACAAGGAAGAGAATATAAAAGCATTTTGCCTGTGAACGCTTAAAGGAATTCAGTAAATAAAGGGCAGTGCATCTACCATGTCGTTCAAAGATTTTTCAGCCTGTCGTTGAGCTGCTATTATACAAAGCAATAAAAGTCTTTTCTTTTTTAGTTAAACTTGGGTTGCCTAAAATAACAAATAGATAATCCTCATCTACAGCAGCTTCTAAGAGTGTAATTTGCCATTTGTAGGCAGACCTTTCCAAGTCTCAGGTAATTCTTAACACAGATTAAAAATTACCTCTCAGAAATGGTCCATCAATATATTATGGGAAGCCAACAATAGATTCTCCACTTCAGAAGTGACATTCCAATTTATTAAGCGTGTTCCATCAAACTTCAAAACACGAGAAAACAAGCGGTGAGAATTAATAGTGACAGAAGCAAGCAATGAAAACCATAGCAACACAACGGTAAAGGACATTCAGATGTACATTAGTAGAAAAATTAGAGCACTAGCAAGTACAACCACTGTTGGCATGCTTGCAAAGCATCACATACACATGCTGATGCATCTGTCAATATACATGCTTCGACAATCCTATGCTTTACTCACATTTGTCTACATGCATTAAACAAAGGACATGGGAAGGGATAGTGAGGGAGAATTTTCATGGAACTGGTATCGTTTTGATATAGATTTTCAGATTAAAACTAAAAACACTGATAAAAAGTAAAACTTACACTTATCTGTGTTTCCAACATCAACTGAGCTACCTTTTCAATAACCAATATATTTGTACTTCCATTCATAATAAAAAGATGAACTGAAAAGATTAAAATGATTATTCTTTTAAAGTACATGTGTGTGTGACCACAGTCTGCCTTTGAGCCTCTGTACTGTTAAAGGTTTTATGTGTGTGTGTGACCACGGTCTTAAATGGTGACTATATAAACCTACTACCACGTATAATGATGCAACTATGAAAAAAAGGGAGATTTACTTCTAGGGAATTTTTTAATTTCTGCAACTTAAAGATTCCTCAGTGAGGCCCCTGGCAACACATGATGGAGAGGAATTTCTTTTAGTCTGTTAAGTTGGGTCAAAAGTGATTTTGGGCCTAAATTAACTTCTATTTAGGTAATCATGTCATAAGTTTGTGTATTTCAACAACATCAGCAAAATCTAAACCTTTTATGGACTAAAGTGGTTTTAATCTAGAGAAATTACCCGTTCACATATTCCATAAAGTTATTTTATCCAATATCTGAATCAGCACCTCTGCAATCCAAGCCCATTTGTAGGCAATTTCCCTTGAGTAAGATGGCTCTCTGCAGTTAGGACCACTAGACTAACATAAGCAAATGTTAACAGTGCATGTGCCTACTATCAGACAACTAATTCATGAAAAACTTAAAGACTATGACTGATTAGGAAGTAATGTGTCATAAAACCAGTGGCAGAAAGGTTCTTAAATCCATCTGTTAAACTGAGTAGATGGATGAGCAACTCATCAAACCCTGTATTCTTACATTAATTTATAAAGAAGTACATTGTTTTAGACACACATGAGTTTGATATTTAATTTAGAGACACAAGAGTTCGAAATTTAATATTTACTATACTTTTCTGAAGATTATGTAGAGGTTTGCCAGAAAGTAGTTGCACATAGCAAAATCAATCACCACATCTCCTGAATAAAAGCATATCTTGTTAACCAATAATGGGAAGCTAGTAGCATGCCCTGAACTAGTTTCTAGAAACATAAATGGACATGAGCATAAGCAAGAAAATAAAACTGAGACCAGCGAAAATAGAAATCATGAAATAGAGGTACCAAATTCTAACTTTGAAGTGATATTGGCCTCTACATAAGGTATAAAACATCTACTAAATGGGTGGTTTGATAACTCAGGAACAAATTTGTCCTTAAGCATTGAAAGAAAAAGCAATCGTTAGGTTGAGCAGAAAAATTAAAGAAAAGAAAGAAAACTCTACCTTTACTACAACATGAAGGGGGAAATGACACAGTAAGCCTACTGCAAATTGAGTTTTAGATATAAAATCAGAAGCAAGAAATCAAATTCCATTGTGTTGGAATGGAGCAAGTGGTGATACAAATGAATTGTCCCAATAAAAATTTATCTTTCAATTGAGAAATCACCCATTAAAATGAATCCTGAAATCTCCTTTCTGTACTTTCTGGATACTAAAAGATCCATTAAAAGGATAGAGAAAGTAACACGAACTTGGACATGGCAGCACCCAGAATCATCTATACCTACAACTTCAAACACCATCTACAGTTATTCAGCATACTGATGACCAAACCTAATTAAAGAATCTGTGTATTCAATCAGCAAAAAGCTTTGCATTCACCTCATAATGTTTGCGTGTTTGTTCTACAGAGCCACCTAGAAACACATCCTTAATGTTAATTTTGACTAGCATTTCCTTTTGCCCTTTACATTGGATGTCAAGTTCATTGAAGATAAACTTTAATCTTCACTAGAAGTATAGTGTGCAATATCTCTTCCAATACATTATTTGCAAGAGAATCCGTGCTCAATATAAGGGACCAAGGGCACAAGTTAACAGTCACTGTCAAGGCAGTTTCACATTAATAAACAGTTTCTGTAACTTCATGACAATAACACAGTACACAACATAATTGTCCAGTGTGCAATCTCAAGCAAACTAGTAATAAGTAATAACCACCAATTAAAGAAGGCAGAAAAAAAAATACAACAGATCTCTCTTTTTTTTTTAGCCTAATCAAAAAATAGAAAAACATCCACGATGCAGTTTCTTATAGCACACGATTCATTCATTAGGCAAATAGTCATCGCAAGAAATAAAAAATAAAAAAAGAAGAAAGCAAATCCCTGCTCAAACTCCCCATTACACAACAAATCAAAGCATGAAGTAGAAGGGCCAAATCCCCCTCGTTTTCTGCCATATTCATTTTCTTCTATTAATTTCTCGACCACGTATTGAATCTCAAACTAAATCAACCAAGCTTTAATACCAATAGTTGCGATTGCATCCAAGCCGATTGGTTATCCCCACTACCACTTGTTCATGTAGTCAGGATTGCATGACAATTTAATGGAAAATTCAAAATAGAGAAACTCAATCCCAAATTTTTTAAGCGGTTTGGCAAATCCCGTAAGCAAAAAAAAGAAAAGAAACTCTTAGCTATTAGGGATAAATACAGCATGACCATTGAGTATGATTTTCAAACTCAATCCCAAAACTCAATTACACCCACTCACATAACCTAAGGAAACCCCTCTCGCATCATTGTGTTAATTATTAAGTTAAATTCTTACATTTATAGAGTTCCCGAAACCACTACGTTGTAACAATTCTTTTCTACAACAAAGGAAAAGGAACCCTAGACCACGTCAAACAAAGAAAAAACAGCCATCCAAGAAAACCTAGAAAACCAAAAACCATATAGAATCGCTAGATAGACTATAAATTTGATGCAGGAAATCAACGAACACGTCAATATAAAGTCAGGCAACAATATCCCATCACACACGCCAAATAAAAGAAGAGGAAGAAGAAGAAGTTACAGTAACAAAATATTACTGAAATGTGTATGTGCATAGTTCTAGTACGATTGCTCATTTACCGACAAAAATCAAATCCGCTGCAAAAATTTGAAAGTAACTAACCAGCCAGCAAATGCAAAA